>Ga0265338_10000464_pt1 | contig 72259 bp, 71 predicted proteins | sample 42126metaG_FD_193579 | JGI IMG/M metagenome (GOLD analysis project Ga0265338, IMG submission 193579) | Rhizosphere microbial communities from Carex aquatilis grown in University of Washington, Seatle, WA, United States - 4-21-26 metaG | ecosystem: Host-associated > Plants > Roots > Rhizosphere...
CGGCTTTGCGCTGGCCAGCGACCCGGCCAGCGAGGAGGCGGCGCGGCGGCTGCTGGCGAAGCCGCGGACGCCGCCGATGACCCAGGCCCAGGCCGAGACCCTGGCGATCGTCGCCTACCTGCAGCCGGTCACCCGGCCCGAGGTCGCCCGCATTCGCGGCGTCTCCTCGGAGTCGGCGGTGCAGAGCCTGGCTGAGCGCGGCCTGATCGAGGAGTCCGGCCGCTCCCAGTTCGGCGCCGCGATCTTCAGGACCTCGGAGCTGTTCGAGCGCCTCTTCGGCCTCTCCGGGCTCGACCAGCTGCCCGACCCCTCGCGCTTCGACCCCAGTCCCGAGGACGCGCGGGAGCTGCGGGAGCGACTGCTCAGGGCCGGGGAACAGCGTGCAGAGCCGTAGGAAACAGCCGGGGGAGGCCCTGGCGGAGCAACAGCGGGGAGGCTCCGCCAGGACCTCCCCCGGCTGTTTCCTGTGAGGCTGGCGAAGTTCCTCGCGCATGGAGGGGTCGCTTCGCGGCGGCGCGCGGAGCTGATCATCTCCAAAGGGCGGGTCACGGTTGGGGGGGAGGTCGTCACCGATCCGGCTCGCGACGTGGGCGAGGGCGACGACGTGAGGGTCGACGGCAGCCCGGTCGCGGCCGAGGCGCGCGAGGTCTGGGCGGTCAACAAGCCGGCCGGGGTCGTCTCCACCGCGAGGGAGCCGGGGCAGCGCCCGGCGGTAGTCAGCCTGGTCGACTCCACCGCCCGCCTCTACCCGGTCGGCCGCCTCGACGCCGACTCGACCGGCCTGCTGCTGCTGACCAACGACGGCGAGCTGGCGAACCGGCTCACCCATCCCCGCTATGGAGTCGCCAAGGCCTACCGAGCGCGGCTGCGGGCGCCGATTGCCGACCGCGACCTGGCCCGGCTGCGCGGCGGGATCGAGCTCGAGGACGGGCCGACGGCGCCGGCCGGGGTCACGCGGCTCGGCGAGCGCGAGCTCGAGATCGTCCTGCGCGAGGGTCGCAACCGCCAGGTGCGGCGGATGCTGGAGGCGGTCGGCAACCGCGTCGTCTCCCTGCGCCGCGTCCGCTTCGGCCCGCTCGACCTCGGCGACCTCGGCGAGGGCCGCGCCCGCCGCCTCTCCGCTCAGGAGGTCTCGCGCCTGCGCGAGGCCGCCGGCTCCCCCTGAGCGGCTCCGAGCCGGCGCCAGACCGTGTCGGCGATCTCCTCCGCTTCCCGTTCGGCCTGCAGCCGGGTCACCCGCAGCGAGGAGTAGCCGACCCGGAGCAGTTCCCGGTCGCGCCAGCGGTCGCGCTCGAAGGCGACGCCGGTGGCGTGGAAGTCGCGGCTGTCGGCCTCGAGCACGAAGCGCTGCTCGGCCCAGAGGAAGTCCACCTCGATCCGGCCCTTGACCAGCTCCACCGGGGCGTTGCTGCGCGGCGCCGGCGCCCCTCGTCGCAGCAGCAGCGGCAGCACCATCGCCTCCAGCGGGCTCTTCAGCCGCTGCTTTGCCGCCACCGTCGCCGCCCGTCGCCACTCCTCGACCAGCGCCCGCAGTGCCGGGATGCCGCGGCGCCCGCCGGGCCCGATCGCCGCCTCGATCGCCTCTAGGTCGAGCAGCCGCCGCGCCGCCGCCCGCTCGAAGCCGCTGCGCAGCGACCGCTCCCCGACCATCCCGGCGACGTCGACCAGGGTCCGCGCCGGGCTCGTGCAGGGGATGCCGGCAACCGTGCCGGTCTCCTCGACACGGACCGGTCGCACGTCGTGGACCCGGATTCCGTCGATCTTGCGCCCGCGTGAACCGAGAGCGATCACGTCGACGACAACCGGTGCACGGTCGAGCAGTCCCAGCAGCGCCGCCGCGCTGCGGTGGGAGACAACGGCACCATCACCGCACGCGAGCGCCGCGGCCCGCATCCTCACGCGTTCGCTGCTACGGGGATACCCGAGCGTATAGACGCTTGGGAAGACGCGGTGCAATCGCCTGTCCGCGACGGCCCGGGAGATCGCGCTGTCGCTGAGGCCGATGGCGCGCAACTGGCGCCGGGACACCGCACCGCGCTGCTCAGCCGCCAGTGCCGCCAGGCGCCCCCAATCACTGCGCTTTTTGCCCGCCATACAGACATAAGGCGCAGCGCTGTGCGATTCGCCCCTCCCGCGGCTCTGGAAAGATGTGGGCGTGGACGCCGGTGCTTACGAGGGACCGAGGCAGCGCCTCTTCGCCGTGCGCGGGGCGACACAGGTCGAGGCCAACGAGGCGGAAGCGATCGTCGGCGCCACCGAGGCGCTGATGCGAGAGCTGATCTCCCGCAACGGGTTGGAGCCCGAGGCGATGGTCAGCTGCCTGTTCACGACCACCGAGGACCTCGACGCCGAGTTCCCGGCGGTGGCGGCGCGCAAGCTCGGGCTCGACCAGGTGCCGCTGATGTGCTGCCGCGAGATCCCGGTCCCGGGCTCGATGCCGCGGGTGATCCGGGTGCTGGCCCATTACTACGCGCCGCTGGGCCACGTGCCCGCGCACGTCTACCTCGGCGCCGCCCAGAACCTGCGGCTCGACCTGCAGTCCGCCCAGTAGCGGGCGCCTGCGTCACAATCGGGCCACGATGACCGTCACCTTCGCGGAGAGGCTGGCCCGGATGCCGGGCTACCAGGCCGGCGTGCCGACCGGGCAGGCGCCGGAGGCGATCGCCGCTGGCGGCATCGCCCAGCTCGCCTCCAACGAGTCCTCGCTGCCGCCGCACCCGCGGGTGATCGAGGCGATAACCGCCGCTGCCGGCTCGATGAACCGCTACCCGGACCCCGACGCCACCCTGCTGCGCCGCCGCCTCGCCGAGCGCTACGAGACCGAGCCCAGCCGGGTCGCCGTCGGCAACGGCTCCTGCGAGATCCTGCTCGCCGCCGCCGAGGCGCTCTGCGAGCCCGGGGCCGAGATCCTCTTCGCCTGGCCGGCCTTCTCGATGTACCCGTACCTGGCGGCGCTGACCGGCGCCCGCGAGATCCGCGTGCCGCTGGGCCCGGGCGACGTCCACGACCTCGAGGCGATGGCGAGCGAGGTGACCGCGGCGACCCAGCTGCTGCTGCTCTGCAACCCCAACAACCCGACCGGCACCCACGTCCCCGCCGCCGCGGTCGCCGCCTTCTGCGAGCGGATCCCACCGCACGTGACGATCGTCCTCGACGAGGCCTACGTCGAGTTCCAGGTCGACGACGATCCCGACGCCAGCCTCGACCTGCTCGCCGAGTTCCCCAACCTGGTCGTCCTGCGCACCTTCAGCAAGTGCTATGGCCTGGCCGGGCTGCGGGTCGGCTACGCGATCGGCTCGGCCGGCTTCCGCGCCGCGGTCGACGCCGTGCGCCAGCCCTTCAGCGTCAACGCCCTCGCCCAGGCGGCCGGGGCGGAGGCGATCCTGCACCAGGACGACGTCCTGCGCCGGGTCGAGGCCACGGTCGCCGAGCGCCTGCGGGTCGAGGAGGGCCTGCACGAGCTGGGGCTGGAGACCGCCGCGACCCAGGCCAACTTCTCCTGGATCGACCTCGGCGCCGCCGAGGAGAAGGCGATCGTCGCCGGCCTCGCCGACCGCCAGGTCGCGGTCCGGCCCGGCACCCCCCTCGGCGACCCCGGTCACATCCGGGTCAGCTACGGAACCGCGGCCGAGGACGGCCGCTTCCTCGCCGGCCTCTCGGAATTGCTCGACTAATCGCGCGGCGCGTGGTACAAAGTCCGCCAAGGTGAAGCGGATGGCGAAGACAGCGAGCAGTACCCGCGCCGAGGGCGCCGCGCTCGCTGCTGCCGGCTTCTCCTATTGGTGGCGATTTAGCTAGGCGTCCGGCCTGGCGGCGTTTGCGCTCGCCGCCACAAGACTTTCTCGGCCCGGGCGCCGGCACTCGTGTTCGCGTACGCGGCCGCCCGCGCGGGCTGGCGGCCGCCAGCCAGAAAGTACGATCTCAGAGGTATGGAGAAAGGCGACGGGAAAATGTTCATCGGCATGCAGGAGGGAGCCAAACGAGACTTGGTGCGGGACCAGCGGATCGCGAAAGTGGTCGAGCTCTCCCCACCCGAGAAACTGCTGGAGGATCTGCCGCTCGGCCGCGAGCGCGCGGCGGCGGTGGTGAAGGGGCGCGAGGAGGTCGTCGGGGTGCTGCACGGCAAGGACCCGCGGCTGCTGGTCGTGGTCGGTCCCTGCAGCGTCCACGACCCGAAGGCGGCGCTCGAGTACGCGCGCCGGCTCAGCGACCTCGCCGAGCGCCTGGGCGAGCGGCTGCTGGTGGTGATGCGGGTCTACTTCGAGAAGCCGCGGACGACGACCGGCTGGAAGGGGCTGATCAACGACCCCCACCTCGACGGCTCCGGCGACGTCAACGCCGGCCTCAAGATCGCCCGCCGGCTGCTGCTGGAGGTGCTCGACCTGGGGCTGCCGGTCGGCTGCGAGTTCCTCGACCCGATCATCCCCCAGTACATCTCCGACACCGTCGCCTGGGGGGCGATCGGGGCCCGCACCTCGGAGAGCCAGACCCACCGCCAGCTCGGCTCCGGGCTCTCGATGCCGATCGGCTTCAAGAACCGCACCGACGGCAACGTCCAGGTCGCGGTCGACGCGGTGCGGGCGGCGGCGGCGGCGCACGTCTTCGCCGGCATCGACGACGCCGGCGCGCCGGCGATCCTGCACACCACCGGCAACCCCGACTGCCACATCATCCTGCGCGGCGGGCACGGGATGCCCAACTACCACCCGCCGGAGGTCGAGGACGCGCTGGTCACGCTCGGCGTCGCCGGGCTGCCGGAGCGGCTGGTGATCGACGCCTCCCACGACAACAGCGGCAAGGATCCCGAGAAACAGCTGCTCGCGGTCGGCGACATCGCCGACCAGGTCGCCGACGGCAACAGGGCGATCGTCGGGGTGATGCTGGAGTCCTTCCTGGTCGAGGGCCGCCAGGACCTGGTCCCGGGGGCGGAGCTGACCTACGGGCAGTCGATCACCGACCCCTGCCTCGACTGGGACGACACCGTGGCGGCGCTGGAGCGGCTGGCGGCGGCGGTCGAGGCGCGCGGCGCTTGACGAGGGTCGCCGTCCTCGGGGTGGGCCTGATCGGGGGCTCGATCGGGCTCGCCGCGCGGCGGCGGCTCGGGGCCGAGGTGGTCGGCCACGGGCGCAGCCCGGAGCGGATCGAGCGGGCGGTCGAGCTCGGCGCGCTCGACCGCGGCGCCGACTCGGTCGCCGCCGCCTGCGAGGACGCCGAGGTCGTCTTCTGCGCCGGGCCGGTGGCGGCGCTGCCGGGCCAGGCGCGCGAGGCGCTCGCCGCCAGCGGCCCCGAGACCGTGGTCACCGACGTCGGCTCGACCAAGGGCGAGCTGGTTGCGGCGCTGGGGGGGGACGAGCGCTTCATCGGCGGCCACCCGCTGGCCGGGGCCGAGACCGCCGGCGTCGAGAACGCCCGCGCGGACCTCTTCGCGGGCGCCCGCTGGTACCTGACCCCGACAGAGCGCTCCAGCGGCCTGCTCTACGACCGTCTGCAGCGGACCGTCACCGGCCTCGGCGCCCGCCCGCAGGCGATCGACGCGGGCAGCCACGACCGCCTGATGGCGAGCGTCAGCCACCTACCGCACGTGCTCGCCAACGTCCTCGTCGCCGAGGCGGCGGCGGAGCTGACGCGGGACTCCGAGCGCCTGCCCGAGGTCGGGCCGAGCTTTCGCGACGCGACCCGCGTCGCCGGCTCCAACCCGGCGGTCTGGGCCGACATCTTCGCCAGCAACCGCGACGCCGTCGCCGACGCGGTCGCGTCGGCCGCCCGCCGCCTCGACGAGGCGGCGGCGCTGATCCGCGGCGGCGATCGCGACGCCGTCGCCGCCTGGCAGGCCGCCGCCGCCGAGGACCGCCGCCGTCTCCTCGACGCCGGCTCCGAGGCCGGCCCGCTGCGCGAGCTGCGGATCGTCGTCGCCAACCGGCCGGGGACGATCGCGGCGCTGGCGCTGGCGCTGGGCGAGGCCGGCGTCAACATCGAGGACATGGCGCTGCACCCGGCCCCGGACATGACCTCGGGCGCGGTCTCGCTCTGGGTCGGCGGCGACCGGCAGGCCGAGCGCGCGGCGGCGCTGGTCCGCGAGCTCGGCCACACCGTGACCGTGCTCGGCGCCGGGGAGTAGCGCGCGATGACCCGCTTCGACCCCTCCGGGCCGCTGCGCGGCAGCCTGCGCCCACCCTCCGACAAGTCGATCTCCCACCGGGCGGCGCTGATCGCGGCGATGGGGGAGGGGGAGGTCAGAGTCGTCAACTACCTGGAGGCGGCCGACACCCTCTCGACCCTAGGCGCGGTAGAGCGCTTGGGGGCTACGGTCGAGAGGCTTGAGGGCGCTGCGGTCGAGCCGACTTACCGGATTCGCGGCGTTGGCCTGCGTGGTCCCGCCTCTGCGCGGATCGATGTCGGCAACGCTGGCACCCTGCTGCGGCTATTGCCTGGATGGCTCGCCGGACAGGAGAAGGGCAGGTGGGTGCTCGACGGCGACGATTCGATCCGGCGGCGCCCGGTGGACCGCATCGCGATTCCACTCAGGAAGATGGGCGCGCGCCTTGACGCCCGAGACGACCGGCTGCCACCGCTGGAGATTTCCGCAGCGCCACTGCATGGGATTACCTACGAACTGCCCGTCGCCAGCGCCCAGGTGAAGTCGTGCCTGCTCTTCGCCGGCCTTCTCGCCGCCGGCGAGACCACCGTCGTCGAGACCCTGCCGAGTCGCGACCACACCGAGCGCATGCTCGCCGCCGCCGGCGCCACGATCGAGCGCAACGAGGGTGCGGTCACGGTGCATCCGGCCGAGCGGCTCGCAGTGGGTGAGATCGCGGTCCCGGCCGACGTCTCCTCCGCCGCTTTCTTTGCCGTCGCGGCGCTGCTGGTCGGCGGCAGCGAGGTCGTGCTCGAGCAGGTCGGGGTCAACCCGACCCGTACCGGGCTGCTGGGGATCCTGGGGCGGATGGGGGCGGAGATCGAGGTCGAGCCGCAGGGCGAGCGCGGCGGCGAGCCGACCGCGCGCCTGCGGGTGCGGCCGGCGGCGCTGCGCGGGGTCGAGGTCGGCGGCGCCGAGGTGCCGCTGGCGATCGACGAGCTGCCGCTGGTCGCGCTCGCCGCCTGCTTCGCCGAGGGGACGACGACGATCCGCGACGCCGCCGAGCTGCGGCGCAAGGAGTCGGATCGGATCGCCACCGTGACCTCGGCCCTGAACGCCCTCGGTGGCATCGTCGAGCCGACCGACGACGGCATGGTGATCGCGGGTCTGGGCGGCCTGCGCGGCGGCGCGATCGAGTCCCATGGCGACCACCGGATCGCGATGCTCGGCGCCGTCGCCGGCCTCGCCTCCCGCGAGGGGGTCGAGGTCCACGGGATGGAGGCGGCGGCGGTCAGCTACCCGGGCTTCGAGGCCGACCTCGCGGCGCTGCTCGGCGCCGGCGCCTGACTGGCGCTCGCCGCCGCGGGCCGCCCGCCTCTACGCTGCCGCGCGATGGTTATCGCGATCGACGGGCCCGCCGGGGCCGGCAAGTCCTCCGTGGCCCGCGCCGTTGCGGCCGAGCTCGGCTTCACCTACCTCGACTCCGGGGCGATGTACCGCTGCGTGGCGCTGGCGGCGCTCGAGGCCGGCGCCGGCCTCGACGACGGCGAGGCGCTGGGGGCGTTGGCGCAGGGGCTGGAGATCGAGTTCGACGAGCGCCGGGTGCTGCTCGGCGGCCGCGATGTCAGCGCCGCGATCCGCGAGCCGGACGTCACCGCCGCCGCCTCGCGGGTCTCCGTCCACCCGCAGGTGCGGGCGGCGATGGTCGCCCGCCAGCGGCGGCTGATCGCCGCCGGGCGCTACGTCGCCGAGGGCCGCGACATCGGCACCGTGGTCAGCCCCGAGGCGCCGCTGAAGGCCTTCCTCACTGCCTCCGACGCGGAGCGGGCCCGCCGCCGCGCGGCCGAGACCGGCGAGGACTTCGAATCGGTCCTCGACGCCCAGCGCCGCCGCGACGCCCGCGACAGCGAGCGCGAGCACGGCGCCCTGCGCGCCGCCGCCGACGCGGTCGAGCTCGACACCACCGGCCTCGGCCTCGAAGAGGTCGTCGGCCGGGTCGTGGCGCTGGCGAAGGAGCGGGGGCTCGCGTGAGGCGAGGCGAGTTTCTGACGGTATGCGACAGAAAGTCGCCTCGGCCGGGCCAGCCGTGAGCGCCAGCATCCCCACCGTCGCCGTCGTCGGCTTCCCCAACGTCGGCAAGAGCACCCTGGTCAACCGTCTCGCCGGCGGCAACGAGGCGGTGACCGGGGCCGAGCCGGGGGTGACCCGGGACCGCAAGCGGCTCTCCTGCGAGTGGAACGGGGTCGCCTTCGAGCTGGTCGACACCGGTGGCATCGACCTCGGCGACGAGGCCGAGCTGGCCCGCGACGTGCAGGCGCAGGCGCGGCTGGCGATCGCCGAGGCCGATGCGGTGCTGATGGTGGTCGACGCCCGCGCCGGCCTGCGCGCCGGCGACGCCGAGCTGGCGCGGACGCTGCGCGGCGGCGCGATTCCGGTCCTGGTCGCGGTCAACAAAGTCGACCGCCCCGACGACTTCGGCGCCACCGCCGAGTTCCACGCGCTCGGCCTCGGCGAGCCGCTGGGCGTTTCCGCCACCCACGGGCTCGGCAGCGGCGACCTGCTCGACGCGATCGTCGCCGCGCTCGGCGAGCGCGAGCCGCGCCCGGCCGCCGAGGACGCCGTCCACGTCGCCGTGATCGGTCGCCCCAACGTCGGCAAGTCCTCGCTCGTCAACGCCTTCCTCGGCTCCGACCGGGTGATCGTCTCCGACCTCGCCGGCACCACCCGCGACGCGATCGACACCGAGCTCGAGGTCGACGGCCGCCGCACGATCCTGGTCGACACCGCCGGCCTGCGCCGCCGCGCCAAGGTCGCCGGCACGGTCGACTACTACGCGCAGCTGCGCTCCGAACGGGCGGTCGAGCGAGCCGACGTCGCGATCGTCGTCTGCGACGCCTCCGAGGGGGTCACCGCCGAGGACCTGCGGGCCGCCGAGCTGGCGATGAAGGCGGGCTGCGCGACGCTGCTGGTGCTGAACAAGTGGGACCTGACCGCTACCGACATCGACGACGCCCGCGCCCGGGTCGAGCGCAAGCTGCGGCTGCGCCCGGCGGTGATCACCTGCTCCGCCACCCGCGGGCGCAACGTGGCGGCGCTGCTGCCGCGGGCACTGCAGCTCGCCGACCGCGCCGGCGAGCGCGTCCCCACCCCGGAGCTGAACCGCTTCGTCGCCGACGTCGTCGCCAAGCACCCGCCGCCGGCCCGCCGCGGCAAGCGCCTGCGGCTCTACTACGCGGCCCAGATCGGCGAACGGCCGCCGCGGGTGGCGATCCAGGTCAACGACCGCAAACTGATCACCCGCGACTGGGCCTACCACCTCGAGAACCGGATGCGCGAGGCCTACGGCCTCGAGGGGGTGCCGCTGGTGATCGACTTCGTCCCGGCCAGCGGCCGCCGGCACAAGGACCGCTAGCGAACGGTCATCTAACCTTCCGCCATGCCTAAGACCAAGCCGCTCGCCGAGAACGAGCACCTCTTCACGTCCGAGTCCGTCACCGAGGGGCACCCCGACAAGGTCAGCGACCAGATCTCCGACGCGGTTCTGGACGCGATCATGGCCGAGGACCCGGAGGGGAGGGTCGCCTGCGAGACGCTGGTCAACACCGGCATGGCCGTCGTCTCCGGCGAGATCTCGACCGATGTCCACCTCGACATCCCCGATCTCGTCCGCGAGACGATCCGCGGGATCGGCTACGACCACGGCGACTACGGCTACAACTGCGACCACATCTCGGTCCTGGTCTCGCTCGACAAGCAGTCGCCCGACATCGCCCAGGGCGTCGACGTGGCGCTGGAGAGCCGCACCGACCCCGCCGACGAGGATGAGCTCGACATCGCCGGGGCCGGCGACCAGGGGATGATGTTCGGCTACGCCAGCGACGAGACCGAGGCGCTGATGCCGATGCCGATCCACATCGCCCACCGCCTGGCGGAACGGCTGGCGGCGGTGCGCAAGGACGGCAGCCTCGACTACCTTGGCCCCGACGGCAAGACCCAGGTCAGCGTCCGCTATGCCGACGGCCGCCCGGTCTCGATCGACAAGCTGCTGATCTCGACCCAGCACGCCGAGGGCGTCGACTCGCAGGCGACGATCAGGCCCGACCTCTGGGAGCAGGTGGTGCTGCCGGTGCTCGAGGCCGAGGTCCCCGGTCGCTTCGACGCGGCCGAGCTGCGCGAGGGCTTCCTCGTCAACCCGACCGGCAAGTTCGTGATCGGCGGCCCGGTCGGCGACGCCGGCCTCACCGGCCGCAAGATCATCGTCGACACCTACGGCGGCATGGCCCGCCACGGCGGCGGCGCCTTCTCCGGCAAGGACCCCTCCAAGGTCGACCGCTCGGCCGCCTACGCCGCCCGCTACGTCGCCAAGAACGTCGTCGCCGCCGGCCTCGCCGAGCGCTGCGAGGTCCAGGTCGCCTACGCGATCGGCGTCGCCCACCCGGTCTCGCTGATGGTCGAGACCTTCGGCACCGGCGCGGTCCCGGACTCGCGCATCTCACAGCTGGTCGAAGCCGAGTTCGACATGCGCCCCGGCGCCTTCCGTCGCTACCTCGACCTGCACCGCCCGATCTTCCAACAGACCGCCGCCTACGGCCACTTCGGCCGCGAGCGCGAGGACTTCACCTGGGAGAAGAGGGACCGGGTCGAGGCGCTGAAGGCGGCGGCGGGACTGGCTGCTACGCCTGTGTGAGTGGGAGCCGTAGCAGCGGTCGGACGACGGCGCGCCGCTACTGAGGGGCAGCCGGAGGAGCCGGAGGAGTCTGCTGCGGCGGTTGGGCTTCGCCGAGGCCGTGGGTGCCGGCAGCTGAAGCTCCAGTGGCTTGGTCGACGCGGTGGACGACCTCGGCCGGGTTGGCGACGCCGACGAAGACGAAGTTGTAGTCGCCGGTGGCGGCGGTGTCGAAGTCGACGTCGCCGATCCGCATCAGCCGTTGATAGAGCGACTGGCTGTAGTTGACGTTCTGGACCCGCTCCAGCCGCGTCTCCTGGATCTCCCGCGAGACGATCCCGCGCTTGATGTTGAGGCGGCGGTTGGTGATCGTGTAGGTCGTCGCCCAGCGCTTGAGGAAGCCGACGACGACGGTGAGGGCGAAGATCGCCAGGACGACGAGGAAGACGATGGCGCTGCTGGCGCCAACCAGCTTCGCGATCACGCCGATCACGACTGCGATCAGGAGCCCTTTCAGGTAGAAGCCGAGGATCGCCCGCCAGGAGGGGTGGCCCTCGAAGATGGTCTCCTCGCCGGGGCTGAGGTTGACGCTCACGGGCGGCAGCATACGGCTTCTGGCGGCGCCCCGCCAGCGCTGGCGCCGGGCCGTCTCCCGGCGGCCATAACCTCGGTCGATGGCGATCCTCAAGGTCGAGCCGCTGACCACCGCCCGCGCCCTGCGCGGCCCCTTCGACTACCACCGCCCGGAGGCGATGGCGGAGCTGGGGGTGGGCAGCGTCGTCCGCGTCCCCTTCGGGCCGCGGCGGCTGCTCGGCGTCGTCGTCGAGCTGGCCGATTCCTCGGAGCTGCCGGCCGAGCGACTGGCCGAGCCGATCGAGGCGCTAGAGGCCGGCGCCACGCCGGAGCTGGTCCGGCTCGGGCTCTGGGTCGCCCGCGAGTACTGCTCGACGCCCTCGCGCGGGCTGCAGCTGGTGCTGCCGCCGGGGACCGGCAGCGGCAGCGGCGGCCGCACCGTCCGCGCCAAGCTCGAGCTGCGGGCGCGGATCCTCGCCCCCGGCGAGGCGGCGCTGGCGGGCGGCCCCCGGCTCGGCGCCAAGCAGCGGGCGGCGCTGGAGGCGCTGCGGGCGGGGGAGATGTCGGGCCCGGAGCTGGCGACCGCGGTCGGCTGCGACCGCCAGACTCTGCGCCGGCTCGAGCGCCGCGGCCTGGTCGAGACCCGCAGCTCGCGCCTGCGCCGCCGCCCCGGCGACTCGACCCTCGCCGCCCCCGCCGAGCGCCCGCGCCTCCTCCCCGAACAAGCCGCCGCGGTCGACGCCATCGTCGCCGCCCTCGACGACGGGCCGGGGGCAGAGCGCAAGCTGCTGCTGCACGGGGTCACCGGCTCCGGCAAGACCGAGGTCTACCTGGCGGCGGTCGAGGCGGCGCTGGAGCGGGGCCGCGGGGCGATCGTCCTCGTCCCCGAGATCGGCCTGGCGCCGCAGGCGGTGGCCCGCTTCCGCGCCCGCCTCGGCGACCGCTTCGCCGTCCTCCACTCGGCGCTCTCGCCCGGCGAGCGCTTCGACGAGTGGAGCCGCCTGCGCAGCGGCGAGGCCAGCGTCTGCGTCGGCCCCCGCTCGGCCGTCTTCGCCCCGGTCCGCGACCTCGGCCTGATCGTGATCGACGAGGAGCACGACCCCTCCTACAAGCAGGACGGCGACCCCTGCTACGACGCCCGCGCCGTCGCCCGCCGCCGCGCCGAGGAGTGCGGCGCCGTGCTCGTCGCCGGCACCGCGACGCCGCGGCCGGAGTCCTGGCTGGAGCTGCCGAGGCTGCAGCTGGCGCGCCGGGTCGACGGCCGCGAGCTGCCGCCGGTCGGCCTGGTCGACATGCGCGAGGCCGACCCGCGCTCGGGGCCGCTGCACGGCGAGACCTGGGCGGCGCTGGAGGGGGTCCGCGCCGCCGGCGCCAAGGCGATCGTGATGATCAACCGCCGCGGCTTCGCCCCCTGGCTCACCTGCCGCTCCTGCGGGCACCCCTGGAGCTGCCCCAACTGCGACGTCTCGCTGATCGTCCACCGCCACAGCGGCCGCCTCGTCTGCCACCACTGCGCCCACGCCGAGCCGGCCCCGACGGCCTGTCCCGAGTGCGCCTCGACGACGCTCTCGCGGGCCGGCGCCGGCACCGAGCGGATCGAGGCGCTGCTGCGCGAGCGGCTGGCGCCGATGCCGGTCTTCCGGCTCGACTCCGACACCGCCGCCGAGCGCGGTGCCCACGCCCGCATCCTCGCCCGCTTCGATGAGGCGCCGAGCGGCGTCCTCGTCGGCACCCAGATGGTCGCCAAGGGCCACGACTTCCCGGAGGTGACGCTGAGCGCGATCCTCGACGCCGACGCGACCCTGCGCTTCCCCGACTTCCGCGCCGAGGAGCGGACCTTCGCGATGGTCGCGCAGCTGGCCGGGCGCAGCGGCCGCGGCGCCGCCGGCGGCGAGGTGATCGTCCAGACCCTGGCCCCGAGCGCGTCGAGCATCGAGCACGCGGCCCGACACGACTCCGCCGGCTTCCTCGCCGGCGAGCTCGAGCGGCGCCGGGCGCTGCACTACCCGCCCTTCTCGCACCTGGTCCGGGTCAACCTCGCCGGCGAGCGCGAGGATCGCCTCGAAGCCGCCGCGACGACGGTGGCCGGTGAGCTGCGCGAGGCACTCCCGGCCGGCTCGGAGCTGCTCGGACCGGCGCCGATGTTCCGCGTCCGCAATCGCCACCGCCGCCGCATCCTGATCAAGGCCGACGACCGCGAGGGGACGATCGCCGCGGTGCGGGCCGCGGTCGAGCGCGGCGCCGCCCAGCGCTCCCGCCGCGAGGTCGCGATCGGGGTCGACGTCGACCCGCAATAATCGATCCGGTGAGCGACGAGAACGCCATAGACGCCGAAGAGAGCGAGCGCGACGAGCTCGAGGCGGAGCTGCTGGAGCGGCGCGAGGCGGCGCTCGCCCACGTCGTCAAGTTCGGCGACCCGGTGCTGAAGAGCGTCGCCTCGCCGGTCACCGCCTTCGGGCCGGAGCTGCGGGCCGAGGTCGAGCGGATGATCGCGATCATGCGCGACGGCATGGGGGTCGGCCTCGCCGCCACCCAGCTCGGCGTGCTGCGCCGCTTGCTCGTCTTCCAGGCCGGCTCCGACGGCGAGCCGACGGCGCTGGTCAACCCCCGGATCGAGTGGCTCTCCGACGAGCTCTCGCTGGCCGAGGAGGGCTGCCTCAGCCTGCCGCGGGTCTCGATGGACGTGGAGCGGCCGCTGCACGTGCGGATCGGCGGCCGCGATGCCGAGGGCGAGCCGATCGAGATCGAGGCCTCCGGGCTGGAGGCGCGGGTGCTCCAGCACGAGATCGACCATCTCGACGGGGTGCTGATCCTCGATCGCACCACTCGCGAACAGCGCAAGGGGGCGCTGCGGGCGCTGCGCGAAGGCGGCAGCTACAGCCCGCCGGTCGAGCACGACGCCGACGATGGCGACGAGCTGCGCGAGCCACGCACCGACGCGTGAGCACGGTCTACCTCGGTACCTCCGACTTCGCCGCCACCGTCCTGCGGCGCCTGGCCGACTCGCCGCACCGGCCGAGCCTGGTCGTGACCCCGCCCGACCGCCCCCGCGGCCGCGGCCGCCAGATGAGCTCGCCGCCGGCCGCGAGCGCGGCGAACGAGCTCGGGATCGAGCTGCTGCAGGTGGCTGACGTCAACACGGAGGCGGTGCTGGAGCGGATCCGCGCCGCCGCCCCCAGCGCCGTCGTCGTCTGCGCCTTCGGCCAGCTGATCCGCGAGCCGCTGCTCTCCGAGTCGCCGATCCTCAACCTCCACCCCTCGTTGCTGCCGCGCTGGCGCGGGGCGGCGCCGATCGAGCGGGCGATCATGGCCGGCGACCGTGAGACCGGGGTCTGCGTGATGCGCCTGACCGCGGGGCTCGATTCGGGCCCGGTGGCGCTGCGCGAGCGGCTGCCGCTGCGCGCCGACGAGGACTTCGAGGCGCTCGCGGCGAAGCTGGCGGCGCGGGGCGGCGAGCTGCTGGTCCGCGCCCTCGACCTGCGGGTCGAGGGGAAGCTCGAGTTCGAGCCCCAGGACGAGGAGGGGGTCACCTATGCGGAGAAGATCGAGGCTTCCGAGCGCCGGCTCGATCCCGCCCGCCCGGCCAGCGAGCTGGCGGCGGTGGTGCGGGCGCTGACGCCGCATATCGGCGCCTACCTGGAGACCGCCGACGGCGAGCGGCTCGGCGTCCGCCGCGCCCGCGCCGTCGACGTCAGCGTCAAGACCGGCGCCGTCAAGGCGGAATGGGGGGTGCTGCTGGTCGGCTGCTGCCGCGGCGCCCTGCGGCTCGAGGTCGTGCAGCCGCCGGGCGGCAAGCCGATGCCGGTCGACGCCTACCTGCGCGGCCACTCGCTCCCCAAGTTGTGATTGCGCCGGCGCGGGCGCTTGCCTTCGCGACGATCCGCGCCAGCTTCGAGGACGGCGCCTTCACCGAGCGCGCCTTCCGGGCCGGCGCCGACGAGCGTGGGCTGGAGGGCCGCGAGCGCGCCCAGGCGCAGCGGCTCGCCTACGGCGCCGTGCAGCGCCGCGGCACCGCCGACGCGGCGATCGAGCGCCTCGCCGGCCGCCCGGTCCGCCGGCTCGACCCGCCGGTCCTGGCGGCGCTGCGGCTCGGCCTCTACGAGCTGCTGTTCGCCGACGGCACCCCCGACCACGCCGCCGTCGACCAGGCGGTCGAGCTGGTAAAGGACGCTGGTGCCGCCCACGCCGCCGGCCTCGTCAACGCGGTGCTGCGGCGGGCCGGGCGCGAGCGCGAGGAGCTGACGGCGGCGCTGCTCGGCGACGACTCGACCGCGGAGGCGGCGGCGGTCGCCCACTCGGCGCCGGCCTGGCTGGCGCAGATGTGGTGGCGCGAGTTCGGCGCCGAGACGGCGCGGGCGCTGCTCGCCGCCTGCAACGAACCCGCCGAGGTGGCGATGCGAGTCAGTGCCTCCCGCGAGGCGGCTCTGAAGAAGCTGCGCAATGCTGGCGTCGAGGTAGATGCTGCCGTGGGCGAGTGGCCGCTGGCGGCGCCGGAGATGCTCGTCGTCTCCGGCCGCACCGGCGCCACCGTCCCCGAGCTGGTTGCGGCCGGGACGCTGACGCCGCAGAGTCGCGGCTCCGCCGCTGTGGTCGAGGTGCTCGACCCGCGCCCGGGGGAGCACGTGCTCGACCTCTGCGGTGGCCCCGGGATCAAGAGCGGCCAGATCGCCGCCCGGATGGGCGACCGCGGCGAGGTGATCTCGGTCGAGCTCGACCCCGAGCGGGCCGGCGAAATCGCCGCCCAGGCGCAGCGGCTGGGTCTGCGCGGCGTCACCGTGATCGAGACCGATGCGGCGACGCTGGAGATGGGCGCCGGCTTCGACCGCGTCCTCCTCGACGCCCCCTGTTCGGACCTCGGCGCCCTCGCCTCGCGGCCGGACGCGCGCTGGCGCAAGACGCCGGCGGCGATCGAGCGCCTGGCCTCCCTCCAGGAGCGGCTGCTGCTGAGCGCCGCGCGGATGCTGCGGCCCGGCGGCGTCCTCGTCTACTCGACCTGCACGATCTCGCGCCGCGAGAACGAGGAGCGGGTGGCGGCGCTGCTGGCGGCGGCGGAGGCCGGCGAGGCGCCGGCACTCGAATTGGAGGACCTTGGCGCCCTCGCCCCGGGGCTCGCCTCGCCGCTGCAGCCGCGCTGCCTGCAGCTGCGCCCCGACCGCGATCGCACCACCGGCTTCTTCATCAGCCGGTTCAAGCGCCATGATTAGCGCGTGAGCGAGCCCGCCGATGCCGGTTCCGGGGCCGAGAGCCCGCTCAAGCGGGCGCCCTGCCCGAGCTGCGGCGAGCCCTGGCTGCGGCCGACCCAGCTCCCCGGCCGCCTGCGCTGCGTCAACTGCCTCAGCCGCTTCGAACTAGTCTCGCAGTGCCCCAACTGCGGCGAACACCAGACGATCGCCCGCATGAGCCACACCGAGGACATGCACTGCCAGATGTGCGGCGCCTCGATGTTACGAGCGGCCTGAGCGCATCCGGAGACGCTCAGTAGGCTCTCGCGGATGAGCGAGCGGATGCGCCAGCTGATCGAGTCGCCGCGGGTCGCGCCGTCGATCCTTTCGGCCGACTTCGCCCAGCTCGGCTCGCAGCTGCGCGAGGTGATGGAAGCCGGCGCCCGGGTGATCCACTTCGACGTCATGGACGGCCATTTCGTGCCGCCGATCACGATCGGGCCGCTGGTCCTGGGCGCGATCGCCGACCAGGTCCACGCGGCCGGCGGCGCCCTCGACGTCCACCTGATGGTCGCGGCGCCGGAGCGCCAGATCGAGGAGTTCGCCAGGGCCGGCGCCGACTCGATCAGCTTCCACGCCGAGGCGACGCCGCACGCCAACCGCACCCTGCAGGCGATCCGCGAGCTCGGCTGCTGCGCCGGCGTCGCGATCAACCCCGGCACCCCGGTCGAGGCGGTCGCCGAGCTGCGCGGCTTCGCCGACCTCGTCCTCTGCATGACCGTCAACCCCGGCTGGGGCGGCCAGGCCTTCATCCCCTCCTCGCCGGCCAAGGTCGAGCGCCTGGTGCCGCTGGTCGGCGCGGCGCCGATCGAGGTCGACGGCGGCGTCGACACCGCCACCGCCGCCGCGGTCGCCACCGCCGGCGCCTCGCTCTTCGTCGCCGGCTCCGCCGTCTTCGGCAGCGACGATCCCGCCGCCGCTTACACGGCGATCGCCGAGGCCGCCGGAGCTAGCTGACCCGGCCCCTCGCGATCAGCGCGCCCGTGACCTCCTGCCACCAGGCGCGCTCCGCTTGATCGACTCCAATCCGGCCCGCTCGGCGCTCACACCAGCCGGCTAGGGCGCGCCTGCCGCCAACCGCGATCACGTCGTCGCTGGTCACCGCGTAGCGGCCGTCAGCGAGGGCCGCCATCGCGCCGACGCCGTCGCGGCGGCTGCGCAGCACCGCCAGCACCGGGATCCCGTCGACCTCGCTCAGCGCCCGCGGGTCGTCGCCGGCCCGCGCCGGGCGCACCGAGAAGACCTGGGAGGCGGCGCGGCGCGGCAGCGGTGGCGGTGGCGGCCGCCCGATCGGGCCGTCGCGCCAGGTCTTCGTCAGCGCCTCGACCTCCTCGCGCAGCTCGCTGCGGACGAGCACGTGGAGCTCGTCGCCGGCGCGCAGTTCGGTCGAGCCGCGCGGCGGGATCGCGTGCCCGTCGCGGACGATTACGTTGACCAGCGCCTCGCGCGGCAGCTCCAGCTCCCGCACCCGGTGGCCGGCGGCGGCGGCTCCGGGCGGCAGCCGGTAGGCGACCACGTCGCCGCCGAGGCGGCGGATGCGGCCGGATTCGAGCAGCCGCCGCGGCAGCGCCGGCTCGTCGGTGGTGAGCCCGAGCCGGGTCGCCAGCGGCTCGAAGCTGGCGCCCTGGACCAGGGTCGAGCTGACGACGACGAAGAAGACGATCGCGAACTCCTTCTGGCCGCCGCCGATCCCGGCGACGACCGGGAAGGTGGCGAGCCAGATCGGCGTCGCCCCGCGCAGCCCGGCCCAGCCGAGCATCAGCCGCTCGCGCGCGTCGAGCGGCGCCAGCGCGGTGGCGACGAAGGTCGCGACCGGGCGGGCGACGAGGATCAACGCCGCCGAGAGCGCCAGCCCCTGGAGGGCGACGCCGGGCAGTTCGCTGGGGAAGACGAGCAGGCCGAGCAGGATGAAGAGGGCGATCTGGGCGACCCAGCCGAGCCCCTCGTGGAAGGCGACGACGGTGCGCCGGGCGGGGATGCTGGCCGAGCCCAGCGCCAGCGCGGTCAGGTAGACGGCGAGCAGGCCGGAGCCGTGGGCGACCTCGGCGAGGCCGTAGGCGAGGGCGGCGATCGCGATCGTCGCCACCGGGTAGATCCCGTCGGTCGGCAGCCGGGTCGAGTTCAGCGCCGTCACCGCCAGGCGCCCAATCGCCAGCCCGATCGCGATCCCCAGCACCAGTTTCAGCGCCAGCAGCCCGGCCATGTCGGCGAGGCCGTAACCGGGTTGCTGGATCCATTCGATGAAGCCGATCACCAGCAGCAGCGCCACCGGGTCGTTCATCCCCGACTCGCCCTCGAGCGAGCGCGCCAGCCGCTTCTCCAGGGTCGAGCGGCGCAGCACGGCGAAGATCGCCGCCGAGTCGGTGGCGGCGACGGCGGCGCCGACCAGCATCCCTTCGAGGGTGCCGAAGCCGAAGATCAGCTTCGCCGCGAAGCCGGCGATCACAGCGGTCAGCGCCGTGCCCAGCGTCGCCAGCGAGGCGGCAGTGCCGAGCACCGGCCGGATCTCCGACCAGCCGGCGGTGAGGCCGCCCTCGAAGAGGATCAGGATCAGCGCGATCGTCCCCAGCGTCCGCGCCAGCTCGGTGTCGCTGAACTCGATGCCGCCAATCCCCTGCGAGCCGGCCAGCATCCCGAGCCCGAGGAAGAGCAGCAGGCCGGGGACGCGGACGCGGTCGGCGAGCAGCGCCCCGAGGATTCCGGCCGCCAGCAGGGCGCCGGCGACGAGGATCAGATCGGCGTCGTGTCCACCCATCGGCGGACCCTAGTCAACCGCCTCAGACGTTCTCGTCCAGCAGCGCCAGGCGCGCCTCCAACTCCTCTCCCGAGCCCGGCTCGGGCACGTCCTCGGCCCGTTCGTGCGGGCGGCGATAGACGTAGTAGAGGAGGGAGAAGAGGACGCCGGCGGCGAGCAGGAAGCCGATCTCGACCCGGCGGAACTCGTTGCTGACCAGCGGCACGAAGTTCCAGCCGATGAACAGCGCCGCGCAGCCGATCCAGCGGGCGGCGGCTCGGCGCACCTGGCCCTGGGCGATGCAGGCCTGGTTGACCGTGACCGAGGAGAGGTAGAGGCCCATGCCGACCGAGACCAGCAGCAGGCCCTCGCGGTCGTAGGTGAACTTCTTGCTGAAGGCGATCTGCATCGCTTTCGGCCCGGCGATCAGGACGACGACCACGACCAGCGCGGTGAAGGCGAGGATCCCCAGCAGCACCATCCGCACCGTCTGGCGGAATTCGCGCTCGCTGTCCTCCGCCTTGCTGGTGTGGAGCTTGGTCAGGTGGGGGAGGATGCTGGTCGAGACCGACTGGAACAGCTGCAGCGGCGCCCGCGCCAGCATCAGCACGTTGAAGATGAAGCCGGCCGCGGCGGCGCCCTGGAGGCCGCGGGTGATCAGCGGCCCGGCGTTGAGGAAGGCCTGTTCGCTGAACATGATCAGCAGCACCGCCGCGGCGAAGCCACCGCCCTCGGCGAAGGAGAAGTGGTCAGCCGGCAGCTCCTCCGCTTCGCGTCCGGGGATGCCGGGGGTGTCGTCCTTTTCCTTCTGCGCGCGCCGGGCGAAGGCGAAGGGGACGACCAGCAGGGAGAGGGCGGGAGCGGCGGTGATGCCGATCGCCACCGCCGACTGGCCCGTGAGGATGCCGATCGCGACCATCACCGCGAAGATCGTGCGGAAGCAGGATTCGGAGAGGATCAGCGCCACGAAGAGGCCGAAGCGCTGCTGGCCGGCGAGGAAGCCGCGGGCGAAGTAGCTGGCGGCGTAGAAGAGGACCGAGGAGAAGAAGACCCAGTAGAGGGTTTCGTTGCCCTCGAGCAGGCTGTCCTGGATCGGGCCGCGCAGGGCGAGCGCGACGACGGCGAAGAAGAGCGAGAGGCCGAGCTGGATCGTCGAGGCGACCCGCATCGGCTGGCCGATCGGTTCGCCCTTGACCGTGCGCTCGGAGATGTGGCGCGAGAGCAGCTGTTCGATCGGCCGGTAGAGGGTCGAGATCGTGATGAAGACGGCCGACCAGAGGACCGTGATCTGCCCGTAGTCGGGTTTGGAGAGGACGTGCGAGGCGATCAGGAAGTAGGCGTAGGTGATGACGCCGGTGAGGCCGACCCCGACCGCGAGGAAGCTCGCCGTCTTGCCATACTCGGCCGAGCTGGCGACCGCCGCGCCGCCGCCGTTGGCGGTGGCCCCGTTCTGCCCTCCGGCGCTCATCGCTTCGGCTCCGCTCCGCGCTCGTAATGGGAGGGCGCGACCCCGAGCGCCAGCTCGACCCGGCGCACCCGCTCGAAGGTCCGCTGGGTCATCACTCGCTGCCCCGCCAGGAGGTCGCCGATCACCCCCAGCGCGAACAGCTGCACGGCGGAGATGAAGAGGACCGCGCCGAGGATCAGCGACTGGATGTGGCCGGCGCTGTTGCCGTTGAAGATCCAGTCGATCAGGAACGGCAGCCAGGCGGCGAAGGCCAGCGCCAGCACCACCAGGCCGGCGGTGGCGAAGGCGCGCAGCGGCTCGTAGCGGGCGTAGATCCGCAGGATCGCCGGGCCGTTGCGGCGCACGTAGGCGCCGGTCGAGTCGGACAGCCGCGACTCGCGGGTCTGCGGGTTGGTCGCGACCGTGACCTCGTCGACCGCGACCAGCATCTTGCCGGCCTGGATCAGGCTCTCCAGCGTGTAGGTGAAGTTGTCGACGACCAGCAGCTGCAGGGCGGCCTCGCGGTTGTAGGCGCGGAAGCCGGAGGTGGTGTCGGTGACCTCCGTCCCGGAGAGCCGCCGCACCGCCCAGCTGCCGAGCCGCTGCAGCCCCTTCTTGGCGCCCGAGAAGTGCTCGATCTGGGCGACCTGGCGATCGCCGACGACCATGTCGGCCTCGCCGGCGAGGATCGGCGCCACCAGCTTGGCGACGTCGGCGCCGCGGTACTGGTTGTCGGCGTCGGTGTTGACGACGACGTCGGCGCCGAGCTTCAGGCATGCATCCAGCCCCGCCTGGAAGCCGGCGGCGAGGCCCTTGTTGTTGGTCAGGCGGACGATGTGCTCGACCCCCTGCTCGCGGGCGACCGCGACCGTGCGATCGGTCGAGCCGTCGTCGATCACCAGCAGCTCGACGGCGTCGAAGCCGTCGAGCCGGCGCGGCAGCTCGGCGATCGTCGCCGGCAGCGTCGCCTCCTCGTTAAGGCAGGGGATCTGGATGATGAGTTTCATCGCCCCTCAGCGTATTTGGGAGGGGCCGATATGGCGTCGCATATCCGCGTCCTCGGTCGCTCATGTGCAGAGCACACTGCGCTCCCTGCGTCCTTGATCTGCTTAGCCATATCGACCCAGTACGATTGATTGATTGACGAGTCAATCGGTTCTATGAAAGCCCAGCTGACAATGGCCGACCGAGCGCATTTGAGGCGTGCTTTGGAATTGGCCGAGGCGGGTCGGGGAAGCGTCAGTCCCAACCCCCTCGTCGGAGCGGTGATCGTTCGCGACGGGCAGGTTATCGGGGAGGGCCACCACGCCGAGCTCGGGGGGCTGCACGCGGAGCGGGCGGCGCTGGTCGACTGCTACGAGCGCGGCGAGAGCCCGGCCGGGGCGACGATGTACGTGACCCTGGAGCCCTGCGCCCACGAAGGGCGCCAGCCGCCCTGCGTCGAGGCGCTGCTGGAGGCGGAGATCGGCCGCGTCGTGATCGCCTCCGACGACCCCAGCGAGAAGGCCAGCGGCCGCGGTCCCGGCATCCTCCGCGACGGTGGCGTCGAGGTCCTCGCCGCCGCCGGCGAGGAGGCCGCGGCGGCGCGCCGGCTCAACCAGCCCTTCCGCAAGCACGCCCGCACCGGCCTGCCGCACGTCACCCTGAAGCTGGCGATCTCGCTCGACGGCCAGACCGCCACCGCCCCCGGCGACAGCCCCTGGATCTCCGGCGAGGCCAGCCGTGCCCTCGTCCACCGCTGGCGCGCCGAATCCGACGCGATCGCCGCCGGCATCGGCACCGTCCTCGCCGACGACCCGCTGCTCACGGCCCGGCCGGCCGCCGACGCTTCCGGTGTGCCTTTTCCTCATATGTCGGGGAAAACGAACACCGCAAGCGAGGGTCGGCAGCCGCTGCGGGTGGTGTTCGACTCCCAGGCGCGGCTGCCGCTCGACTCGCGGCTGCTGGCGACGCTCGACCAGGCGCCGCTGCTGGTCGTCGTCTCCGCCGAGGCCGACACCGCCCGGGTCGGCGCCCTCCACGCCGCCGGCGCCGAGGTCCTGGTCGCCGCCGGCGCCAGCCAGGCCGATCGCGTCCACTCGGCCCTCGCCGAGCTCGGCCGCCGCGAGGTCACCAGCCTCTTCCTCGAGGGCGGCCGCACCCTCGCCTCTGCATTCGTAGCTGCGGATCAGCTCGACGAATCCAGGACCTTCGTCGCCCCCGTCCTTCTCGGGGGGCCCGGATCGGAGCCGACCGAACCCGCGCGCCTGAGCGCACTGGAGTCGTCGACGGAGCCCGTCGGGGAAGACGCGCTGATCACCGCCCTGTACAAGGAGTGGTGATGTTCACCGGATTGATCCAGGACGTCGGCACGGTCGAGCGCCTCGGGGCGGGGGCCGACGGCGCCCGCCTGCGGATCGCGACGAAGCTCGGCCCGGAGATCGGGCTCGGCGACTCGGTCGCCGTCGACGGCGTCTGCCTGACCGCGACCGCCGTCGATGCGGGCGGCTTCGAGACCGAGGCGATGAACCAGACCCTCGCCGTCACCGCCCTCGGCGGTATCGCCGCCGGCGCCCGGGTCAACCTCGAGCTGGCGATGAGGGCATCGGACCGGCTCGGTGGCCACATCGTCCAGGGCCACGTCGATGGCGTCGGCGAGGTCGTCTCGCTGCAGCCGGACGGCTTCGCGCGGCGCCTCCGCGTCGCCCTGCCGCCGGCGCTGATGCCCTACGCGATCGAGCGGGGCTCGGTTGGGCTCGGCGGTGTGAGCCTCACGATCGCGGCGCTCGCTGACGATTGGGTCGAGGTGTCGCTGATCCCCGAGACCCTGGAGCGGACGAACCTTGGCGACGTCGTGCCGGGGAGCAGGCTGAACGTCGAGTGCGACATCGTGGCCAAGTACGTGGAGCGGCTGGTGGCACCATTCGCCGGAAAGGAGCGAGCGTGAGCCATATGACCGAGGCGCAGGAGCAAGACCCGGGGGCGAGGACGGGGGAGAGCCCGTTCGCGACGATCGAGGAGGCGATCGAGGAGATCCGCCGCGGCCGCATGGTCGTCGTCTGCGACGGCGAGGACCGCGAGAACGAGGGCGACCTGGTGATGGCGGCGCAGTTCGCCACCCCCGAGGCGGTCAACTTCATGGCCAAGGAGGCGCGCGGCCTGATCTGCATCGCCCTCACCGCCGAACGCTGCGAGCGGCTGGGCCTGAAGCTGATGGCGGCGAAGAACGAGGCGCCGCTGCAGACCGCCTTCACGGTCACGATCGAGGCCGCCGCCGGCGTCAGCACCGGCATCTCCGCCCACGATCGCGCCCACACGATCCAGGTCGCGATCGACCCCAACTCGGGCCCGCGCGACATCGTCGTCCCCGGCCACATGTTCCCGCTGCGGGCCAAGGAGGGCGGCGTGCTCGAGCGCACCGGCCACACCGAGGCCAGCGTCGACCTCGCCCGCCTCGCCGGCCTCACCCCGGCCGGCGTCATCTGCGAGGTGATGAACGACGACGGCACCATGGCCCGCGTCCCCGACCTGGTCCCGTACTGCCGCCGCCATGGCCTGAAGATGATCACCGTCGCCGACCTGATCGCCTACCGCCGCCGCACCGAGAAGCTGGTCGAACGCGTCGTCGCGACGGCGCTGCCGACCTCCTTCGGCGACTTCACCGCGGTCGGCTACCGCTCCCTGGTCGACGACAAACACCACGTGGCGATGGTCAAGGGCGAGGTCGACGGCGCCGCTGACGTGCTGGTTCGCGTCCACAGCGAGTGCCTCACCGGCGACGTCTTCCACAGCATGCGCTGCGACTGCGGCGAGCAGCTCGCGGCGGCGCTGGCGATGATCGAGGAGGAGGGCCAGGGCGTCCTCCTCTACCTCTCCCAGGAGGGGCGGGGGATCGGCCTGCTGAACAAGCTACGCGCCTACAAGCTGCAGGAGGAGGGGGCCGACACGGTCGAGGCCAACCTCAAGCTGGGGCTGCCGGCGGACCTGCGCGACTACGGGATCGGCGCCCAGATCCTCGGTGACCTCGGCCTGACCAGCATCCGCATCCTCACCAACAACCCGAAAAAGATCGTCGGCCTCGAGGGCTACGGGCTCTCGGTCAGCGAGCAGGTGCCGATCGAGTCCGCTCCCAACGTCCACAACGAGTCCTACCTGCGGGCCAAGCGCGACAAGATGGGCCACTCGCTGCACCACCAGGGCCTCGCCCTCGACGAGGAGATGATCCACGACGAGGAGGAGCGCGACGCCGAGGGCGAGCGGGGCGACGATGGCTGAGCCGGGCGGCGCCTTCCTCGAAGAGTTCACGGCCGAGGAGCGCGGCACCCTGGCGCCGCTGCGCTTCGGGGTCTGCGTCGGGCGCTTCTACGAGGACCTCGCCCGGCGCCTGCTCGCCGGTGCCCGGCAGGGCTTCGCGCTGGCCGGCGTGCCGGTCGAGAACCTGCTCGACGTCTCGATCCCGGGCGCCTACGAGCTGCCCTTCGCGGCGATGCAGCTCGCCGCCAGCGGCGACTTCGCCGGCGTCGCCTGCCTCGGCGTCGTCATCCGCGGCGAGACCGACCACTACGACTTCGTCTGTGCCGAGGCCGCCCGCGGCATCCAGGACGTGCAGCTGCAGACCGGCGTCCCCTGCGCCTTCGGCGTGATCACCTGCGACAGCATGGAGCAGGCCCTGGCCCGGGCCGGCGGCGGCAAGCGCGACCAGGGTCGCAACGCGGCGCTGACCGTCGCTCGCATGGCCCTGCTGAAGCGGCAGCTGGGTTAGAGCGCCGGCAGCAAGGCGACCTGATAGCGCTCGATCTTCCGGTCTGAGGTGACCAGAGTCATGCCGTCGACTTGTGCCTGAGCGATGAGCATGCGGTCGAAGGGGTCGCGGTGGTGATGAGGAAGGGAAGCGACTGCCCGGGTGTGGCGCAGGGCGATCGGTAGCAGCTCGAACCTCTTCTCGCTCAGCTGCGACTCGAGATCGTCGGGAGGTGCCAGATTGCCAAGAGCCGTCTTGATCGCCATCTCCCAAGGACTGACCAAGCTGACGAAGACGCGGTTCTCGCCTGTCGTTATCGCGTTCCCAGCTCGCTCGGAGAGTCGCTTCGGGTCGGTCAGCACCCAGATCAGGACCTGGGTGTCGAGCAGCAGCCTCAACTCTCGCTGCGCCCCTTGTTTTCGCCCGGAAAGATCTCGCTTTCCTCGAAAAGCTGTTCGACTTCCCTGTCCATCTCCTCCCACTCTTGGTCTGAGGGGATCTTCATGCGACCCTCCCAGCCGCCCAGCTTGCGCGGCCCGAGCTTGCGGCCCTCGACCGGCACCAGCTTCGCCGCTGGCTTGCCGGCGCGGCTGATCACGATTTCCTCGCCGCCTTCCGCCCGCTCGACGAGCTTTGAGAGATGGGTCTTCGCCTCGTGCATGTTCACTTGTGCCAAGTCCTCGATCCCCACGCTTTCTCCCCCTTCGATTCGCCGCCCGCAATCTGCTCTTCATCTTAGTCTACTTAGCTAAGTCTCGAAGAGGGTACTATCCGCGACCCGATGGCCAAGGTATGTCACAGCTGCGGCAAAGGACCGGCGTTCGGCCAGTCCCGGAGCCACTCGATGGTCGCCACCAAGCGGCGCTTCGACCCCAACCTGCAGAAGGTGCGGATCCTCGACGAGGGCCGCAAGCTGCGCGCCTACGTCTGCACGCGCTGTCTCAAGGCCAACAAGGTTACGAAGGCCGCCTGAGGCTGTCGGACCGAGCGTTGCGAGGAGGGGTCCGGTCACCCTCTGGGGGAATTCGTCGCGCGCGCTCCGCACCCGAAGGGTGCGCGACGAATTCCCGCGGAGGGGCACCGACAGGCCTCCTTCGCAACGCCCGTTCAGCTCTCGGAGTCGAGCGCCGGCTCGGTGGTCGCGTGCACCCCGTCCGGCCGCTCCTCGGCGTCCTCGGCCGGCTCGACCGCGAGGCGCGGCAGGATTCGATCCAGCCAGGCGGGGAAGTACCAGGCGCGGCGGCCGAAGAGCTGCATCACCGCCGGCACCAGGACCGAGCGGATGATCACGGCGTCGATCAGGACCGCCGAGGCGAGGCCGAGGCCGAAGAGCTTGATGATCCGTTCTTCGCCGAGCATGAAGGAGGCGAAGACGGTGACCATGATCGCCGCCGCCGCGGTGATCACGCGGCCGGTCAGGGCGAGGCCGCGGGTGACCGCCAGCGAGGGGTCCTTGCGGCTCTCCCATTCCTCGTGGATGCGCGACATCAGGAAGACCTCGTAGTCCATCGAGAGGCCGAAGACGATCGCGAACAGGAAGACCGGGAAGAAGGAGATGATCGGGCTGGTGCCGTCGACCCCGATCAGGCTCGCCCCCCAGCCCCACTGGAAGACGGCGACGATGATCCCGAAGGCGGCGCCGATGCTGAGCAGGTTCATCACCATCGCCTTCAGCGGCACCAGCAGCGAGCGGAAGACGATCATCAGCAGCAGCGCCGAGAGCAGCACCACGACGCCGATGAAGAGCGGCAGTTTTTCGGCGATCGCGTTGCCGAAGTCCTCGAAGATCGCGGTGATGCCGCCGACGTGGACCTGGGCGCCGGTCTGCCGCTCGACCGGGGGGATCACGTCGCTGCGGATGTGGTCGAGCAGCGTCGTCGTCGCGGCGCTCTGCGGCGAGGTGGTCGGGTAGAGCTGGAAGACGGCGGTGTTCTTGGCCGGGTTGAGCACGACCGGGGTCACCGCGGCGACCCCTTCTTCGCCTTCGAGCGTCTTGCGCAGCTCGACCAGCGCCGTGTCGTCTCCCTTGCTGGGCAGCGCCCCGACTACCTGGAACGGCCCGTTGAAGCCGGGGCCGAAGCCTTCCGCCAGCAGGTCGTAGGCCTGGCGCGTGGTCGTCCCGCTGGGGTCGGTGCCGGCGTCGTTGGAGCCCAGCCGCAGCGAGAGGGTGGGGACGCAGAGGACCAGCAGCAGCCCGCCGGAGAGGATCGCCGAGAGCCAGGGGCGGCGCTGGATCTCGCGGCTCCAGCGGAACCAGCGGCTGTCTTCCTTGACGCTGTTGCTGCGGGCGCCGAGGCCGGGGATGCGGAGGCGGTCGACGCGGTGACCGACGATCGTCAGCAGCGCCGGCAGCAGGGTCAGCGCCGCGATCATCGTGAAGAGGACGGCAAGCGCGGCGGCGATCGCCACCCCAACCAGGAAGCTGATGCCGAGCAGCAGCATCCCCATCAGCGAGATGATCACGGTGACGCCGGCGAAGAGCACGGCGCGGCCGGCGGTGTCGACGGCGGCGATCGCCGCCGGTCGCGGCTCCAGCCCTTCGTCGAGCCCGTTGCGGAAGCGGGTGAGGATGAAGAGGGCGTAGTCGATCCCGACCCCGAGCCCGATCATCGCCGCCAGCACCGGCGCGAAGTTCGCCATGTCGAAGACGTGGGTGCCGAGCTCGACCAGGCTGATGCCGACGCCGAGCGCGAACAGGGCGGTGATGATCGGCAGGCCCATCGCGACCACCGAGCCGAAGGTCAGCAGCAGGACGATCACCGCCGCCGCCAGCCCGATCGCGAAGGAGGAGTCGCCGCCTTCTTCCTGGGTCGCTTCCTGGATCACCTGCCCGCCGAGCTCGACCTGGAGGCCGTCCGCGTTCGCGGCCTGCGCGGTGGCGATGATCGCCCGCGTCTTTTCTTTGTCCAGCTTGTCGTTGGTGACGTCGAACTGGACCGTTGCGTAAGCGATCTTGCCGTCCTTGCTGACCGCGCCCGAGCCCTCGGCGTAGGGGCTCTTGACTTCGCTGACGTGGGGGAACTTCGCGACCTTGGCGAAGACGCTTTCCATCTGCCGCCGCACCGGGGTGGCGAAGACCCCCGCCGGCGACTTGTAGACGATCGTCGCGCTCTCGCCGGCCTGCTGTGGGAAGCGGTCTTCGAGCAGGTGCAGGGCTTCGACCGAGTCGGAGGAGGGCAGATTGAATTCTTCGCTGAAGTCCGTCCCCGCTGAGCCGGCAACCGTGCCGATCCCGATCAGGGCGACGATCCAGGCGATGATCACGGTCTTGCGGTGACCGGTGCACCAGGTGGCAAATCCTCGCATTCGGGGGCACGCTAGCAATGGCCTCCCGCGGCCGCCTCCCAGCCCATCGCCAGCGCCGATTAGATTCCCCGACGATGCCGGATCCATCGATCGCCCGGTTCCGCCGGGTCATCAGCTCTGCCTACGCCTCGCTGGAGGCGCGGCGCCAGGAGGTCAACGACCTCAACGTCTTCCCTGTCGCCGACGGCGACACCGGCGACAACATGGCGATGACGCTGCGGGCGGTGATGGAGGAGCTCGACCGGCTCGACCTCGCCGGGCTCGAGGTCGACGAGGTCGGCCGCGCCGAGCTGGTGCAGGCGCTGGCGCGGGCGGCGCTGATGGGCGCCCGTGGCAACTCCGGCGTGATCCTCAGCCAGATCGTCCGCGGCGCCGCCGAGGAGCTGGCCAGCCGCCCCGGCGAGCTGGTCGACCCGGTGCTGGTCGCCGCCGCCTTCGCCAGTGCCGCCGACGCCGCCTACGAGTCGGTGCGCGAGCCGGCCGAGGGGACGATGCTGACCGTCTTCCGCGAGATGGCCCACTCGCTGAGCCGCCAGCTCGCCCACCTCGAGGCCAGCAAGCAGAGGCTCGGGCGCGACGTCAGCGACGAACAGCAGGACGCGGTCCTCGCCGCGGTGCTGGAGCGGGCGATCGAGGATGGCGAGCGGGCGGTGGCGCGGACCCCGGAGCAGCTCGAGGTGCTGCGCGAGTCCGGCGTCGTCGACGCCGGCGGCCACGGCCTGGTGCTGATCCTGGCCGGCGTCGTCGCCGGCCTGCGCGGCACCGACGCCGAGCTGCCGCCGGTCGCCCACCACGAGCCGCCGCGCCGCAGCCTGCCACACCACGAGGACAGCCGCTTCCGCTACTGCACCAACTTCATCGTCGCCGGCAGCGGCCTGGCGGCGCGGGACTTCCTGCCGCGGCTGGAGGGGCTGGGGGACTCGGTCCTGGTCGTCGGCGACGAGGCGACGCTGAAGGTCCACGTCCACACCGACGAGCCCGAGGCCGCGGTGGCGCTGTTCGAGGGCGCCGGCGCGGTCACCAACCTCGACGTCGCCGACATGCGCGAGCAGATGGCGCAGCGCACGGCGCGGCTGCAGGCGGGCCGGACCGGGGTGGTCGCGGTCGCCGCCGGCACCGGGCTGGAACGGCTCTTCGCCGAGCTCGGCGCCGACGTCGTCCCCGGCGGCGAGACGCTCAACCCCTCCACCTACGAGCTGCTGGCCGGGATTCACGGCGTTCCCACCGAGGAAGTCCTGGTCCTGCCCAGCTCCGCCAACGTGGTGATGGCGGCCGAGCGCGCCTGCGAGCTCTCCGAGAAGCCGGCGCGGGTGGTGGCGGCGACCTCCCAGCAGGCGAGCCTGCTGGCGCTGGTCGAGTTCGACGCCGCCGCCTCGGCCGCGGAGAACGCCGGCCGGCTCGAGTCGGCGCTGGCCGAAGTCGCCACCGGCGGCGTCGCCCCGGCCGCCCGCGACGACGCCCAGGGCCGCTTCAAGCAGGGCGACGCGGTCGGCTTCGCCGGCGGCGAGATCGTCGCCTGGGGCGGCGCCGGCTCGACCCTGCAGGCGACGATCCAGCACCTCGCCGAGGGGGCCGAGATCGTCACCGTGATCGCCGGCGAGGGGGCGCCGATCGCGCTCGCCGAGATCGACACCCACGTCCCCGACGGGGTCGAGGTCGAGAGCCACGAGGGGGGACAGCCGAGCTGGTGGTGGCTGCTCGCCGCCCAGTAGCGGCGGCCCCGGCGGGGCTGCCGATGCGCTCCTTCGCCGGCGCCCGCGAGCTCAGCCGCGCCGACCTGCTCGGCGCCCCCGTCCACTGGCCCCGCCCCAGCGTCCTCGACGCCGCGATCACGGCCCTGGACGGGGTCGGCCCGAAGCTGGCGGAAGCCGCCGCGGAAGCCGGCCTTCACACCGTCGGCGACGTCCTCTGGCGCTTCCCGCACAGCCACCGCGACCGATCGGTGAAGGAACTGGCGGAGGCGGAGGAGGGTTCCGAGGCAACCGTGAGCGTTGAGGTTCTGGGGTCCCAGCCGCGCCCCTTCCGCCGTGGGAGTCTGAGCATCGTCAGCGTCAAAGTCGGCGACGCCTCCGGCCATGTGCGCGCCACCTGGTTCAACCAGCCCTGGGTGGCGCAGAAACTGATCCCAGGGGCGGCCCTGGTCCTGACCGGCAAGCTCTCCAAACGCGGTTTCGTGGTGAGCGAGTACGAATTCGTCGCTGCCGGGGGTGGCGAGGGGGAGGGTCCGAGAACGGACACACCTGCCCGCCCACAGGACCCTCCCCCTCGACAGGACCCGCGGCCCGCCAGCTTCGTCCCTGTCCATCCTGCGACCGACGCCTTGAAGGCACAGCGAATCAGGGACTGGGCCAAGCGGGCCTGCCTCTGGGCCCCCAATGCGATCGAGGGGCTGCCGGCCGAGCTGCGCGCCCGCCACTCCCTCGCCGGCGTCGCCGACGCGATCCGCGCTGCCCACTTCCCGGCCGACGAGGCCGAGGCCGAGGATGCCCTGCGCCGGATCGGCTTCGAAGAGCTGTTCCTGCACCAGGCGCTGCTGGCGACGCGCAAGCGCACGCATCGGGCCGCCCGGCCGGCGCCGCGGCTCGGCAAGCCGGGCGAGCCGGTCGGGCGCTGGCTGGAGTCGCTGCCGTTCGAGCCGACCCGGGGCCAGCTGGCGGCGTTCGACGAGATCGACGCCGACCTCGACTCGGGCGAGCCGATGCAGCGGCTGCTGATGGGCGAGGTGGGGTCGGGCAAGACCGTGGTGGCGCTCTACGCGATGCTGCGGGCGCTCGAAGCCGGCTACCAGGCGGCGCTGATGGCGCCGACCGAGACCCTCGCCGAGCAGCACGCGATCACCCTCGGTCGCCTGCTGGCGAACGAGGCGACGCCCTTCGCGCTGATCACCGGAGCGACGCCGGCCAAGATTCGCCAGCAGGCCCTGAACCAGCTCGCCAGCGGCGAGCTGGGACTCATCTTGGGCACCCACGCGCTGATCGAGCCGGCGGTCACCTTCGCCCGGCTCGGGCTCAGCGTCGTCGACGAGCAGCACCGCTTCGGGGTCGGCCAGCGCCGTGCCCTCGATGACAAGGGGGTGGCCGGGATGGCGCCGCACGTCCTCCACATGACCGCGACGCCGATCCCGCGCACGCTCTCGCTGACCGCCTACGGCGACCTCGAGACGACGGCGCTGCGCGAGCTGCCGGCCGGCCGCCGGCCGGTCGAGACCTGGCTGGTCGGCGAGGAGCGCCGGGCCGAGGCCTACGAGTTCGTCCGCGCCCGCCTGCGCGAGGGGCGCCAGGCCTTCGTCGTCTGCCCGCTGGTGGCGGAGTCGGAGAAGATGCCGGGCAAGGCCGTCGAGGTCGAGGCCGAGCGGCTGCGGGCGGGGGAGCTGCGAGGGTTCGAGCTCGGCGTCCTCCACGGCCAGATGCCCTCGCCGCGCAAGGCCGAGGCGATGCGCGCCTTCGCCGCCGGCGAGGTCGAGGTGCTGGTGGCGACGACGGTGATCGAGGTCGGCGTCGACGTCCCCAACGCGACCCTGATGCTGATCGAGGGAGCGGAGCGCTTCGGCGTCTCCCAGCTGCACCAGCTGCGTGGCCGGGTCGGCCGCGGCGAGCACGCCTCGCAGTGCCTGCTGTTCGCCGATCGGGTCGGGGCGCTGGCGTATCGGCGGCTGCGGGCGGTGGCGGCCGAGAGCGACGGCTTCAAGCTCGCCGAGCTCGACCTCAGCCTGCGCGGCGAGGGCGAGATCCTCGGCACCCGCCAGCACGGGCTGCCGCGCTTCGCCGTCGCCAGCCTGCCCGAGGACTCGGCGACCCTGCTGGAGGCGCGCGAGGAGGTGCTGGCGCTGCTGCGCCGCCACGGCTCGCTCGCCGACCCGGCGCTGGGGCCGCTGCTCGATGCCGCCCGCCGCCGCTTCGGGGCCGGCGCCAGCGACCCGATTCCCCTCTAATGGTGGGATGAGGGCGAGCGACGCATGCGGGTGATCGGCGGCGAGCTGGGCGGGCAGCGGCTGCTGGCGCCGCGCGGCTGGAAGGTCAGGCCCACCTCGGATCGCGTCCGCGAGGCGATCTTCTCCGCCCTCGGCGACCGGGTCGAGGGGGCCGCCGTACTCGACCTCTACTGCGGCACCGGGGCGCTGGCGATCGAGGCGCTCTCGCGCGGCGCCAGGCGCGCCGTCCTCGTCGACCGCGACTCCCGGCCGGCGCTGGGCAACGTCGAGCGGCTCGGGCTGCGCGAGCGCGTCGAGCTGGTGCGGGCCGACGTCGGCCGCTGGCTGGCCGCCGTCCCCAGCGGCCCCGGCGCGCCTCGCTTCGACCTCGTCTTCATCGATGCCCCCTATAAACTCGCCGACCGCGTGACCGAGGATCTCAACACCCATCTGCCCCGGCTGCTCGCCGACGACGGTCGCGCGGTCGTCGAGAGCGGCGCCCGCCGGCCGCTGCGCCTCGACAGCCTGGAGTCGCTGCGCCAGCGCCGCTACGGCGCCGCCGACGTCTGCATCTACGGTCAGGCGACGAAGTGAGCGAGCGCAACGGGACCGTCGTCTGTCCCGGCAGCTACGACCCGGTCACCAACGGCCACATCGACATCATCACCCGCACGGCGCAGGTCTTCGACCGCGTCGTCGTCGGCGTCGTCAACAACCCGGTGCGAAAGGAGAGGACGCTCTTCAACGCCGAGGAGCGCCGCGACTTCATCCGCGAGGCGACCGCGGACCTGGCCAACGTCGAGGTACAGGTCTTCGCCACGCTGCTGGTCGAGTTCGCCCGCGACAACGGCGCCAAGGCGATCGTCAAGGGCCTGCGGGCGATCTCCGATTTCGAGTACGAGTTCGAGATGGCGCAGCTCAACCGCAAGCTCGATCCGGGGATCGAGAGCATCTACGTGATCGCCTCGCCGCACTACAGCTTCCTTTCCTCGACCGGGGTGAAGGAGATGGCGACCTTCGGCGGCGACGTCTCCGACCTCGTCCCGGGCCCGGTCGCGACCGCCCTCGCTGAGCGCCTGGACGACAGGTAGGCTTCCCGCCATCGTCTCGTCCCGTGGGCGAGCGCTTGCAAAAAACGCCCTGGATAACCGCATCTTCACCAAAGACCCCGCATACACGTAGGCTTACGACCTGCAATGGACGTACTGGTCCTCATAGACAAGCTGGACGACGTCGTCCACAACGCCCGCCCCGTCCCGCTGACGGATCAGGTGCGTGTGGACCGCGAGGAGATCTACGACCTCCTCGATCAGATGCGTGCCACGATCCCCGAGGAGATCAAGCAGGCGCGCTGGATCGTCAAGGAGCGCCAGGAGATGCTGGCCGAGGCCAAACGCGAGGCCGAGCGGATCGTCCGCGAGGCGCGCGAGCAGCAGGCGCGCCTGATCTCCGACGAGGAGGTCACCAAGCAGGCCGAGCGCGCCGCCGACGAGATCGTCGAGGACGCCCGCACCCGCGAGCGTGAAATCCGCCTCGGCGCCGAGGACTACGCCGACGAGATCCTCAACACCCTCGAAGTCAACCTGCAGAAGTTCCTCGCCGCCGTCCAGCGCGGGCGCGACCGGTTGGCCGGGCGCGACGACGAACCGGCGGCGGAGCTCGATCAGCAGCCGTAAGGGGTTGGCGGGGGAGGGGTTGTGTGCCCCTTTCGCTTGCTGGGATTTTCGCCGTTAACGGGGTAGCTCTCGCCGAGTGCGCCGCGGCGAAAATCGGGACGCCGCGCGCTGCAGGGGCACACAACCCCTCCCTCACGACACCGGTACGGCCAGATCGTGGCTGTCCGAGATCGGTTGATGAGTTAAACCGGCTATAGGCGGGTTAACTCATCGAGCGCGGGCGGCTACTCGAGTTTGAGGTCTTTGAGTTTGGACCAGCGGGGGTCCAAGCCTTGGTCGTGGAGGTGGTCGGCGGGGTCGGCGTCGTTGAGGGGGGCGCCGCAGACGGGGCAGAGGCCGGCGCAGTCGGGGCGGCAGAGGAGGCGGGTGGGGAGGGCGAGCAGGGTGGCGTCGTGGGCCCAGCGGCCGATGTCGAGCTCGTCGTCGTCGACGTAGGGGCTGCGCAGCTCGGGGTCGTCGGTCCCGGCCTGGTCTATCTCCCGGGCCTCGACATCGAGGTCGAGCGCCGCCGGCTCCAGGCAGCGCATGCAGGGCCCTTCGAGGTGGACGCCGAAGCGCAGGCGGAAGGCGAAGCCGTTGCTGGGGCGGGAGACCTCGAGCCGCACCGTCGGCGCCGCCGGGTTGGCGCCGTAGGTCTGGCCGCCGAGCTCGAAGGGCGCCAGCGCGACCGGCAGCTCCAGCCTCTTGCCCTCGCCGTGGGCGAGCGAGAGGCGCGAGAGATCGATGGTTTGCGGCGTCTGGGCCATTTCCGCACCTCCGCTGCGGCGAGACTTACGATGGACGATCCTCGAACGAGATTACGAGATGGCCGAATTCCACTGGAACCCCGAGACCTACCTGGAGCTGATCCGCTCCGAGGTGCCGCGCTACGACGAGCTGCAGGAGCAGGCGATCGCGGCGATCCCCTTCGCGCCCGAGCGGGTGCTGGAGCTGGGGATGGGCACCGGCGAGACCACCCGCCGCCTGATCGAGGCCTTCCCCGAGGCCTGGGTGATCGGCCTCGACTCCAGCCCCGACATGGTCTTCCGCGCCCGCGAGCACTACGACGACGTGCAGCTGGCGCGGATGCAGGATCCCTTCCCGGACGGTCCCTGGGACCTGGTCATTGCCGTTCTTTCCGTGCACCACCTGACCAGCGAGCAGAAGAAAGCCCTGTTCCGCCGCGTCCGCGAACAGTCCCGCGCTCTGGTGATCGCCGACGTCGTCAAGGCCGACGTCCAGGTCGCCCCGATCGACCCCGGCTACGACTTTCCGGAGTCCGCAGCTGATTTGGCCGAGTGGTCCGGTGGCGAGATCGCCTGGCAGGAGGACGATCTGGCCGTGGTCCGCGCCCTGTACTGAGCGAACGTTTCGGCTGCTCGCCGGGCGAACCGGCTACCATCACGCGTCCGATGGCCGTCCCCAAGAAGAGAACTTCGAGCGCGCGGCGCGATAAGCGGCGGGCGAATCACAAGGCCGGCAAGCCCAGGCTGAACAACTGCCCGCGCTGCCACAGCCCGCGGCTGCCGCACCGGGTGTGTCCCACCTGTGGCACCTATGACGGGCGTGAGGTCATCACCCACAAAGTCGTCGATCCTACGGCGACTCGCGCGGCCGACTCCGAGTAAGCGTGGCGCCTGGGCGCGGAGTTACGGTCGCCCTGGATGGCTACGGGGCGGAGCAGGGCTTCGACGTGCTGGCCGAGGGGGCGCGGCGCGCCGCTGGGGACGGGATCCGCCTGCGGGTCTTCGGGCCGCCGGGGGAGCTTGATTTAGACGACGCCGATGGCGTCGAAGTCGTCCCCACCGAGGAGTGGATCGCCAACGAGGAGGATCCGGTCACCGCGGTGCGGGCAAAGGAGGACGCCTCGGTCGTGCTGGCCGCCCGCGAGGTCGCCGACGACGGCGCCGACGCGCTGGTCAGCCTCGGCTCGACCGGGGCGACGATGGCGGCGGCCACCTTCGGGCTGCGCCGGCTCCGGGGCGTGCAGCGGCCGGCGCTGGCGGTGCAGGTGCCGATCCCCGGCAAACCGGTGCTCTTCCTCGACGTCGGCGCCAACGTCGAGGCCCGCGCCCAGCACCTGGTCCAGTTCGCCTTCCTCGGCGCCGCCTTCAGCGCCGCCGTGCTCGAGGTCGAGAATCCGAGCGTGGGGCTGCTGACGGTCGGCGAGGAGTCGGGCAAGGGCCGTGAGGAGGTGGTCGAGGCGCACCGGCTGCTCGTCGCCGCGCCCGGGATCGAGTTCGCCGGCAACGTCGAGGGTCGCGACCTCCCCGCCGGCGCCGTCGACGTCGTCGTCACCGACGGCTTCACCGGCAACATCGCCCTGAAGCTGATGGAGGGGACCGCGCGCACGGTTGCCGGCGCGGTTGGCAGCGCCGCCCGCTCCAACCCGGTCTCGCTCCTCGGCGGCCTGTTGATGCGGCCGGCGCTCGGCGGCCTGCGCCGCGAGCTGCACCCCGACACCACCGGCGGCGCGATCCTGCTCGGCCTGCGGGGGATCGCCATCGTCGGTCACGGCAGCTCCGGCGCCGACGGGGTCGCCAACGCGGTGCGGCTGGCCGCCCGCTGCGCCGAGGTCGAGGCGGTCGACCGCACCGCGGCGCTGCTGCGCGCGGGCGGCGCCGGCCGCGGCGCCCTCGCGGCCGAGCGGGACGCGTGATAGGAAGGGCGGGATGAACCGCGACGACGTCCTGCAGCTCGTCCGCGAGCACCTCGCCGAGGAGCTCGAAATCGATCTCGAGCGGATCTCCGAGACGACCCGCTTCAAGCAGGACCTCGACGCCGACTCGCTCGACCTCTACGAGCTGGTGATGGAGCTGGAGGACCGCTACGGCGTCTCGGTCTCCGAGGAGCAGGCGGCGCGGATCGAGACGGTCGGCGACGCGGTCGGCTTCGTGGTCGAGCACGCGCCGGCCTGAGCAGGTGGCGACCGACCCCGAGCCGGCGGTGGCGTCCCTGGCGGCGCTGGTCGCCGAGCTGCCGGCGGAGCTGCGCCAGCAGGCGCTGACCCACTCCTCCTGGACCGAGCTGCGGGTCGACTCCTTCGAGCGCCTCGCCTTCCTCGGCGACAGCGTGCTCGGGCTCTCGGTCGCGACCGAGCTCTTCGCCCGCTTCGGCGGCGAGGCCTCCGGCGGCCTGACCAAGATCCACAACCAGGCGGTCAGCGGCGTCTCCGTCGCCGCGGTCGGGCGCCAGCTCGGGGTGCCGGAGATGCTGCGGGCCAACGAGCCCGAGGGGGTGACGGCGGCGATTCCAGCCGAGGTCCTGCTCGAGGGCGAGCGGCCGCTGCCGGAGGCGACCGAGGCGCTGATCGGCGCCTGTTACCTGGCCTTCGGCTTCAGCCGCACCGCGGCCGCGGTGGCGGCCGCCTTCGAGCCGCGGATCGAGCACGCCGCCGAGACCCGGATCGACTTCAAGTCCGCTCTGCAGGAGCTGCTGGCGCGGCGCGGCGCGCGCGTAAGCTACGAGGTGGTCGCCGCCACCGGCCCACCGCATCGCCGCACCTTCGAGGTCGCGGCGGTGGTCGACTCCGAGCGGGTCGGCGAGGGCGCGGGGCGGAGCAAGAAGGCGGCCGAGCAGGTCGCCGCCGAGCAGGCCCTGCAGCGGCTCGGGGGCTAGCGATGGCGAGCGTCGCGTCCGAGCCAACCGCGAGCCTAGGCCGGGCAGGAACGAGGAGCGCATGTATCTGAGATCGATCACGATGAAGGGGTTCAAGTCGTTCCCCGAGCGGGTGAGCCTGGAGTTCTCGCCCGGCGTCAGCGTGATCGTCGGCCCCAACGGCTCCGGCAAGTCGAACATCACCGACGCCGTCCTCTGGGCGCTCGGCGAGCAGAGCCCGGGGGCGATCCGTGGCGCCTCGATGCAGGACGTGATCTCCGCCGGCGGCAAGGGGATCGGCCAGCGCCGCGCCGCCGAGGTCGAGGTGACGATCGACAACGCCGACGGCCGCGCCGCGACCGAGTTCGCGGAGATCGCCGTGCAGCGGCGGCTCGACCGCTCCGGCGAGGGCGGCTACCGGCTCAACGGCGCCCGCTGCCGGCTCGCCGACGTCACCGACGTGCTCTCCGACACCAACCTCGGCCGCGAGATGCACTCGGTGATCTCGCAGGGCCGGGTGGAGACGATCATCCACTCCAAACCGCGCGAGCGCCGGCTCCTGATCGAGGAGGCGGCCGGGCTCGGCAAGCACCGCAAGCGCCGCCGCCGGGCCGAGCTGAAGCTGCGCGCCGCCCGCGACAACCTCGACCGCGCGCTCGACGTCGAGCGCGAGGCGCGCGCCCGCCTGCGGCCGCTGAAGCGCCAGGCGCAGGCGGCCGAGCTCGGCGCCCGGATCGAGCGCGAGGAGCTGGGGCTGCGGGCGCAGATGGTCGCCGAGGAGCTGCGCTTCGGGGCCGACCGGGCCGCCGCGGCCGAGAAGGCCGTCGCCAAGGCTCGCGCCGCGCGGGCCAAGCTCGACGAGCGCCTAGCCGCGGTCGGCAAGCGCCGCCGCGAGGCCGAGGAGCGCTTTGCCGCCCGCGACCGCGAGCGCACCCAGGCCTGGGGTCTCTTGACCAAGCTGCGCGGCGAGCAGGAGCGGATCGCCGTCCGCGCCGTCGGCCTCTCCGGCCGCGAGAGCGAGCTCGAGGCGCGGCTGGAGGCGCTGCGCGGCGAGCTCGGGCCGCTGACCCTCGACGTCGGCTCCGGCGCCGCGCCGGCGCGGCGGGCGCGCCAGCTCGAGCAGGAGCTGGGCGAGATCGACGCCGGGCTCGAGGCCGCGGCCAAGGGCTTTGCCGTCGCCCGCTCCGCCGAGGCCGCCGAGGCGGCCCGCGAGGCGGCGCTGGGCGACGTCCGCGCCGGCGCCGAGCGCGCCTCCCGCCACGCCCGCCGGGCCGAGGGGCTGCTCGGCGAGCGCCACCGCGAGGCGCTGCGCCAGCGCGTCGCCGCTGGCGAGGAGCTGCTCGACGACGTCCGCGCCGCCCTGGCCGCGGTCGAGGCGGTCGGCGCCGCGATCCGCGCTCGAGTCGGGCGGACCGAGGGCAAGGTGGTCGGCGGCGAGGGCGACGGCGACGAGATCGCCGAGGAGCTGCGCGCCTGCTCGCAGCAGGAGTACGAGCTGCAGACGGAGATGAAGTCGGTCGCCGACGAGTTGACCAAGGCCGAGGTCGAGGCTGCCCATCTCGGCGACCGCCGGGCCGAGGCCGAGCGCGAGCTGGCCGCGATCGCCGAGCGCCTGGGCGAGGAGATCCCGCCGGCCGAGCAGGCGCTGAGCGAGGAGGAGCGGACCGAGATCGACCGCCGGCTGGAGCGGCTGGAGCGGCGCCGGGCCCAGATCGGGCCGGTCAACCCGCTGGCCGAGCGCGAGTACGACGAGGCCCGCGAGCATGTCGAGGGCCTGCAGGCCCAGCGCGAGGACACCGAGCGGGCGATGCGCGAGCTGGAGACGCTGATCCGCGACATCGACGCCGAGATCGAGCGCGCCTTCGAGCAGACCTTCGACGCCACCGCGAGGAACTTCGAGGAGATGGTCGCCCACCTCTTCCCCGGCGGCCGCGGCGCCCTGCGCCGGGTCAGCCTGCGGCCGGTCCGCGACGCCGAGCGGCCGGCGGGAGAGCAGGAGGCCCCCGGCGAGGCCGAGCCGGAGCTCGACGAGGAGGAGGAAGAGCGGCGTGAGGAGCTCGGCGTCGAGATCGAGGTCACCCCGGCCGGCAAGTCGACCCGCAAGCTCTCGCTGCTCTCCGGCGGCGAGAAGTCGCTGGTGGCGCTGGCCTTCGTCTTCGCCGTCTTCCTCGCCCGGCCCTGCCCCTTCTACATCCTCGACGAGGTCGAGGCCGCCCTCGACGACGCCAACATCGACCGCTTCCTGCAGCTGATCCGGCGCTTCTCCGACCGCGCCCAGTTCATCGTCGTCACCCACCAGAAGCGGACGATGGACGCCGCCGACGTGCTCTACGGGGTGACGATGGGCGGCGACGGCGTGACCAAGGTCGTCTCGCGGCGGCTACCGCGGGACGCGGGCGAGGACGGCGACGACGAGCTGGGCGAGGACGAGGGCGGCGAAACCCTCTCCGCCGTAGCCTAAGGGGGCAATGGCACAGCGCCACATGGACAGGCTGACGTCGTTCGACACGTCGTTCCTGGCCAACGAGAAAGCGAACGGGCACATGGCGATCGGCGCCCTGCTGATGTGCGCGGGCAGCCCGCCGGCTCCCGACGACTTCCTCGCCCACATCCGCAGCCGCGTCCACCACCTGCCGCGGCTGCGCCAGCGGCTGCTCTACCCGCCGCTCGGGCTCGGCACCCCCTTCTGGGTCGACTACCCCGACTTCGACATCCACCAGCACCTGAGCCGGGTGACACTGCCGGCGCCGGGGAGCGAGGACCAGTTCCGCGAGCTGGTCGGCGAGCTGCTGGCGCCGCCGCTGGATCGCGCCAAACCGCTCTGGGAGCTGATCCTGGTCGAGGGCTTCGCCGACGATCGCTTCGCGGTCGTCTACAAGACCCACCACGCGATGGCCGACGGGATCTCGGCGGTCGACATCGGCATGCTGCTGTTCGACGTCGAGCCGAACGCCGAGCCGGCCCGCGACGAAGCCCCCTGGTCGCCGGCGCGGACGCCGACCCGGCTGGGGCTGGCCTGGCGCGCGGGCAGCGGCATCGTCGCCACCCTGGCCCGGCTCGGGCGCTGGCTGCGGCGGGCGCTGGCGCAGCCGCGGCGCGCCCGCAAGCGCGCCAGCGACGGCCTCGCCGGCCTCTGGGAGGTGACCCGGAACCTGGCCCGGCCGGCGCCGAAGGTCCCCTTCAACACCGAGATCGGGGCGCGCCGCAGCTTCCACTGGGCGAACTTCGACCTCGCCGACTTCAAGCGGGTCAAGAACGCCCTCGGCGGCACCGTCAACGACGTCACCCTGGCCGTCGTCGCCGGCGCCCTGCGCCGCTGGCTGGTGGAGCGCGACGTCGCCGTCGACGGGCTCGAGCTGAAGGCGCTGGTCCCGGTCTCGATCCGGACCGAAAACGAGCACGGCGAGCTCGGCAACAAACTGACCGCGATGCGGGGGCCGCTGCCGGTCGGGGTCGAGGACCCGGTCGCACGCCTGCACGCCGTCACCGTCGCGATGGACGCGCTCAAGGCCTCCAAGCAGCCGCTGGGGGCGGAGGCGATCTGGGGCCTCAACGACTGGTTCCGCGACTTCGCGCCGCCGCTCCTGCTCGGCCCGACCGCGGCGATCAACTTCTCCACCCGCCTCTTCAACCTGCTGGTGACGAACTTCCCCGGCCCGCAGGTGCCCTTCTACGTGCTCGGCCGCCAGCTGACCGCGGTCTACCCGATCGGCTTCCTCGCCCACCGCCACGGGCTGGCGATCGCGATCCTCAGCTACCACGGCCAGGTCGGCTTCGGCCTGCTGGCCGACCCCGACTCGGTGCCGGACGCCGGGCGGATCGCCGGCCACCTCGACGCCGCCGTCGCCGAGCTCGAGGCCGCCGCGCAGATAGCCTCCCCGGCCGATGGCGACGAGCTGGCAGGAGATGATCGACCTCGGTTCGCGCGCGAGCGCGAACGCCTCGGCGGCGGCTGAGCCCGAGCCCGAGCGCCGCGGCGTCTTCCGCCGCCTGCGCGAGAGCCTCTCGAAAAGCCGCCAGGCGCTCGCCGAGGAGATCACGGCCAGTCTCTTCGACCGCATCGACGAGGAGACCTGGGAGCGACTGGAGGAGGCGCTGATCCTGGCCGACGCCGGCGCCCCGACCACCGCCGCCGTGGTCGAGCGGCTCGAGCACGAGGTCGAGGCCGGCACCGTGCCCGCCGACGGCGCCGCCGTCCGCGACCGTTTGATCGAGATCCTGGCCGAGGTCGCCTCCACCGGCCGGGCGCCGATCGACCTCAGCGGCGAGCCGGCGGTGCTGATGATGGTCGGCGTCAACGGCACCGGCAAGACGACGACGATCGGCAAGGTCGCCTGGCACCTGAGCAAAGAGATGGGTCTCTCGGTCATCCTCGCCGCCGGCGACACCTACCGTGCCGCCGCGGCCGAGCAGCTGGCCGAGTGGGCGCAGCGGGCCGGGGCCGAACTGGTCCGCGGCGAGGAAGGCGCCGACCCCGGCGCCGTCGCCTTCGACGCGATCGCCGCCGCCCGCGCCCGCGGCGCCGACGTCGTCATCGTCGACACCGCCGGGCGCCTCCACACCCAGGGCAACCTGATGGACGAGCTGACCAAGGTGCGGCGGGTGATCGCCAAGCAGCTGCCCGGCGCCCCGCACGAGACGCTGATCTCGATCGACGCCACCACCGGCCAGAACGGGCTGCGCCAGGCGCAGGTCTTCTCCGAAGCGGTGGAGGTCGACGGCGTCGTCCTGACCAAGCTCGACGGCACCGCCAAGGGCGGGATCGCGCTGGCGATCGCCGCCGACCTGGGGATCCCGGTGAAGCTGATCGGCGTCGGCGAGACGCTCGAGGACCTGCGCCCGTTCGACCCCGGCGACTACGCCGACGCCCTCCTGGCCGAGTAGCTCCCTTAAGCTGAGCGACCGTGTTCGACCAGCTCTCAGACCGCCTCCAGGCGACGCTCTCCGACGTTCGCAACCGCGGCAAGCTGAGCGAGGCCGACGTCGACGCGGCGATGCGCGAGATCCGCCTCGCCCTGCTCGAGGCCGACGTCAACTTCAAGGTCGTCAAAGCGTTCACGAAGACGCTGAAGGAGCGCTGCCTGGGATCCGACGTGCTGGGCAGCCTCGACCCCGGCCAGCAGGTGGTGAAGATCGTCAACGAGGAGCTGGCCGGGCTGATGGGCGGCACCGGCAGCGAGCTGGCGATGGCCAGCAGCGGCCCGACCGTGATCCTGATGGCCGGCCTGCAGGGCTCCGGCAAGACCACCGCCTGCGCGAAGCTGGCGCAGTACCTCGGCAGGGCCGGCAAGGACGTCGCCCTCGCCGCCTGCGACGTCTACCGGCCAGCCGCGGTCGAGCAGCTGGTCACCGTCGGCAAGCGCGCCGGCGCCCACGTCTACCAGCAGGGCACCGACGCCGACCCGGTCGCGATCGCCGAGTGGGCGCTGGCGCAGGCGCGGACCGAGCGCCGCGACGTGCTGATCGTCGACACCGCCGGTCGCCTCCACATCGACGGCGAGCTGATGGACGAGCTGGCGAAGATCAAGCAGCGGACGCAGCCCCACGACGTGCTGCTGGTCGTCGACGCGATGACCGGCCAGGACGCGGTCGGCGTCGCCGAGTCCTTCGCCGCGGCGGCCGAGTTCGACGGCGTCGTCATGACCAAGCTCGACGGCGACGCCCGCGGTGGCGCCGCCCTCTCGGTCAAGGCGGTGACCGGCAAGCCGATCCTCTTCGCCTCGACCGGCGAGAAGCTGGAGGACTTCGACAAGTTCCACCCCGAGCGGATGGCGCAGCGCATCCTCGGCATGGGCGACGTCCTCAGCCTGATCGAGAAAGCCGAGCAGCAGGTCGACGAGAAGCAGGCGGTGGACCTGCAGAAGAAACTGGAAAAGGACCAGTTCACGCTCGAGGACTTCCTGCAGCAGATGCGCCAGGTGCGGAAAATGGGCCCGCTCAGCGGCCTGATCGGGATGCTGCCGGGGATGGGGGCGATGAAACAGCTGAAGAACGCCGACCTCGACGAGGGCGAGCTCGACCGGGTCGAGGCGATCATCCTCTCGATGACCCCGGCCGAGCGGGCCAATCCGGGGATGATCAACGGCTCGCGCCGCAAACGCATCGCCAACGGCTCCGGGACGCGGGTCCAGAACGTCAACCAGCTGGTCAAGCAGTTCGACCAGATGCGCAAGATGATGCGCTCGATGGCCTCGGGGAAGATGCCCGACCAGCAACAGTTGGCGCAGATGAGCGGCGCCGCACCGCGCCCGAAGATGCGCAGGCGCTAACCTGCCCGGTCCGAATGGCTGTACGAATCAGACTCAGACGCGTGGGTTCGAAGAAGAACCCGATCTGGCGCATCGTCGTCGCCGACAAACGCTCGCCGCGCGACGGCCGCACGATCGAGACGATCGGGCGCTACAACCCGCAGACCGAGCCCTCGACGATCGAGGTCGACGAGGAGCGCGCGCGCCACTGGCTCGAGCACGGCGCCCAGCCCTCGGAGACGGTCGCCGGGCTGCTGCGCACCAAGGGCATCGCCGCCTCCGGCAGCTAGGCCGGGCCGCGATGACCGAGCTGATCGAGTTCCTCGTCAGGGCCCTGGTCGAGGATCCCGAGGCGGTCGTCGTCGAGGAGCTGGAAGAGGACGGCGACCTCATCTACGAGGTCAGCGTCGCCGAGGGGGACCTGGGGCGCGTGATCGGCAAGAACGGGCGGGTGGCGAATGCGATTCGGACGATTGCCAAGGCGGCCGCTGTACGCATCGACCGCCGGGTCATAGTCGACATTCTTGACTGATAGGGGCGTGCGGGCGGGGGTCCGGGTGAGGGTTCCGCTTAACTTTTTTGTGGAGCGGCTGGAGCCGTCCGAGGTTCGCGCCGCCAAAAAAGTACAAGACGCTTCACCCTCACCCGGACCCCCGCTCACAGGCCAGTTATGAGACTCGACATCTTCACTTTGTTCCCGGAGGCGTTCGAGTGGTTTCGCGGGCAGAGGTCGGTTTCGAACGCGATCGCTGAAGGCAGCGAGTTGCGGTTGTTCAACTACCGGGATACGACGCCGTTGACGGCGGGGCAGGTGGATGATGCGCCGTATGGGGGTGGGGCGGGGATGGTGTTGCGGGTCGACGTGGTCGACGCGGCGCTGCAGGCTGCCTATCCGCATGGGGAGAGTCCGCGGCGGGTGCTGCTGACGCCGACGGGGCGGCTGCTGGACGACGAGCTGGCGGACGAGCTGACGGCGGAGCCGCACGTGGCGCTGCTCTGCGGGCGCTACGAGGGGTTCGACGAGCGGGTGCACGAGCACCTGGCTGACGACGAGGTCTCGATCGGGCGCTACGTGCTGGCCGGCGGCGAGCTGCCGGCGATGGTCGTCGCCGACGTGCTGATGCGCAAGCTGCCGGGGGCGCTCGGCCACGAGCACAGCGCCGTCGAGGAGTCCTTCAGCCAGCTGCTCGAGGGGATGCCCGAGTACCCGCACTACACGCGCCCGCCCGAGCACCGCGGCTGGGGGGTGCCGCCGATCCTGCTCTCCGGCGACCACGAGAAGGTGCGCCGGTGGCGGCTCGAACAGAGCCGGCTTCGTGCCGAGCAGTTCGATTCCGGCGCGGAATAGCTACCATTCCGCCACCGCGCGGTTCCCGCAACTGGGTCCGGCGGTTTTTTCTCGCCAAATGAGCTCCGTAATCGACAGCATCGAGCGCGACCAGCTGAAGAAGGGCCTGCCCTCCTTCGCGCCTGGCGACCGCGTGCGCGTCCACTTCCAGGTGGTCGAGGGCAGCCGCAAACGGACCCAGGTCTTCGAGGGCGTGGTGCTGCGGCGCCAGGGCTCCGGCGCCCGCGAGACCTTCACCGTCCGCAAGCAGTCGTTCGGGGTCGGCGTCGAGCGGACCTTCCCGCTGCACTCGCCGAAGATCGAGAAACTGGAGATCGCCGCCCGCGGCGACGTCCGCCGCGCCAAGCTCTACTACCTGCGGGGGCGGGTCGGCAAGGCCGCCCGCGTCGCCGAGCGCCGCTGGGGGATCGACGAGGACATGGTCTCCTCGGCGAGCGCCGCCGAGCCGGAGGCGGTCGACGCCGAGGGCGTGACCCAGGAGGAGGCGGAGGCCGTCGAGGCGCCGCCCGCGGCCGAGGCGAGCGAGGAGACCGCGGAGGCGCCGGAGGCGCAGGCGGAGACTGAGATCGAGACTGACGAAGCAGCGGCGGACACGGACGCTGAGGCGCCCGCGGCCGGGGAGACCGAGGACAGCAGCGCAGCGTCGGAGGATGCCGAGGACGAGGAGCCGGCGGAGGCCGGCGACTCCGGCGGGGACCCGGCCTGAAACTCTCGATCCCGAAGCCGAAAGGGCGGGGCGGCGGGCTGATCGAGTTGGTCGTCATCGTCGCGCTGGCCCTGGGGCTGGCGCTGGCGATCCAGGCCTGGATCGTCAAGCCCTACCAGATCCCCTCCGAATCTATGGAGCCGACGCTCGACGTCGGCCAGCGGGTCCTGGTCAACCGCTTCATCTACCACTTCACCGACCCCGCGATCGGCAACATCGTCGTCTTCCACCCGCCGGCCGGGGCCGACAGCGGCGCCGAATGCGGCGTCACCATCAACGGCCGCCAGCCGAACGAAGTCGGCGAGTCCTGCCCGCAGCCGACCGCCGGCGAGTCGAGCCAGAACTTCATCAAGCGGATCGTCGCCCTGCCGGGGGACACGCTCTCGGTCAAGGACGGCCACCCGGTGGTCAACGGGGTCGAGAAGAAGGACGAGCCCTACATCACCCCCTGCGGCGACGCGCCCGCCTGCAACCTGCCGAAGACGATCACGATTCCACCCGACCACTACTTCATGATGGGCGACAACCGTGGCGCGAGCGACGACAGCCGCTTCTGGGGACCCGTACCCCGCAGCTGGATCATCGGTGAGGCCTTTGCCACCTACTGGCCCCCCGACCGCATCGGCACCCTCTAAGCCGGGTCGCACCCACCGTCGCCGGCTGGCCCGCAGCCGCCGGCTCTTTGCCTTCGATCGCGGGCTGCAGAGCAGGTTCGTCGCCGGCGCCGACGAGGCCGGCCGCGGCTGCCTCGCCGGGCCGCTGGTCGCCGCCGCGGTGCTGATCGACTACGAGCGGCTCTCGCACGCCGACCGCCGCGCCCTCGCCGGCCTGCACGACTCCAAGCAGATGACCGAGGAGCGGCGGCTGGAGATGTTCCCGAGCGTGCTGAGGGCGGCTTCCCGGGTCAGCGTGGTGATTCGCTCGGCCGCCGGGATCGACCGCCGCGGCCTGCACGTGACCAACATCGAAGCGCTCTCGAAGGCGCTGGAACGGCTGCGGCCGGGGGCGGAGGCGACCTGCCTGGTCGACGGCTTCTCGCTGCCGCGCTGCGCCGTGCCGCACCGGGCGGTGATCGAAGGCGACGGCACCAGCGCCGCGATCGCCGCCGCCTCGGTGCTGGCCAAGGTCACCCGCGACCGTTACATGCACGAGGCCGCCGCCCGGCATCCGGGCTGGGGCTTCGACGAGCACGTCGGCTACTCGACGCCGGAGCACCGGCAGGCGATCCAGCGAATCGGGATATCTCCCTTGCACCGCCGTTCGTTCCAGTCGGTGGCCTATTCGCAGCTGAAGCTCGCTGACTGAGGTCTCAGAAAGCACCCTGGAGGTGCTCGTAGTCGACTAAACGCCCGGCGCGGTCGTAGGTGACGCCGACGGCGTCGAGGCGGATCCGGTCGTAGCGGGGGATGTCGCGGTGCTCGGCCAGCCAGGCCGCGGCGAGCCGGCGCACCCGCAGCTGCTTGCGGCGGTCGACGGCGAGGACCGGGCGCTCGGGGCCGAAGGCCGAGCCCTGGCGGCCGGCCTTGACCTCGACGAAGACGAGGCTGCGGCCGTCGCGGGCGATCAGGTCGAGCTCGCCGAAGCGGGTGCGGGCGTTGCGCTCGACGATCTCCCAGCCGGCGGCGGCGAGACGGCGGGCGACCAGCTCCTCGGCGAGGCGGCCGGTTCGCTGGCGGGCGACGGTCATCCGGCCTTCAAGCCGCCGGCGGCGGAAAGTCTCCCCACCTTTGTCACCGAAGATTTGATCTGGGCGCGTAACACGTGCGCTTTTGCTCCGTAGCGTCGCGGTCATGCTCGCCACCGCCCGCACCTTCACCCTCGACGGCATCGCCGCCCGCCCGGTCAGGGTCGAGGTCGACGTCCACCGCGGCCTGCCCGGTTTCGCGATCGTCGGCCTGCCCGACGCCGCGGTCCGCGAGGCGCGCGAGCGGGTGCGGGCGGCGCTGGTCAACTGCGGCTTCGAGTTCCCGCTGCAGCGGATCGTCGTCAACCTTGCCCCGGCCAGCCTGCGCAAGGCCGGCCCGGGGATGGACCTGGCGATCGCCTCGGCCCTGCTCAGCGCCTCCGGCCAGCTCGAATGGGAGCGGCTGGCGCCGGTGGCGCTGGTCGGCGAGCTGGCGCTCGACGGCTCGACCCGGGCGGTGAACGGGGCGCTGGCGATCGCCGAGGCGGCGCGGGAGGGAGGCGCCGAGGCGATCGTCGTCCCGGCCGAGAACGGGCCCGAGGCGGCGCTGGCCGAGGGGATCGACGTGATCCCGCTCGACGGCGTCGGCCGCCTGGCCGAGCTGGCGAGCGGCGGCTGGGAGCCGCCGCGGCCGCGGCCGGCGGCGCTGCGGCTCGAACCCGCCCCCGGCGCCCCTGACCTCGCCGACCTGCGCGGCCAGCCGCACCTGCGCCACGCGCTCGAGGTCGCCGCCGCCGGCGGTCACAGCCTGCTGATGGTCGGCCCACCCGGGGCCGGCAAGTCGCTTGCCGCCGCCCGCCTGCCCTCGATCCTGCCGCCGCTGGCCGCGGTCGAGGCGCTGGAGGTGGCGCGGGTCGCCAGCGCCTGCGGCCGCTTCGGCGGCGCCCTGCCGGGCGGGCGGCCGTTCCGGGCGCCGCACCACACGATCAGCCCCGCCGGCCTGGTCGGCGGCGGCACCCCGCCGCAGCCCGGGGAGGCGACGCTGGCGCACCGCGGCGTCCTCTTCCTCGACGAGCTCTGCGAGTTCCGCCGCGACGCCCTGGAGGCGCTGCGGGCGCCGCTTGAGGCGGGCGAGGTGTCGATCGCCCGCGCCGGCGGCGCCCGCAGCCTGCCCTGCCGGTTCATGCTGGTCGCCGCCGCCAACCCCTGCCCCTGCGGGCGCGGCGAAGCCGACCCCGACTGCAACTGCGCGCCGCTGGCGGTCCAGCGCTACCAGGGGCGGCTCAGCGGCGCCCTCGCCGACCGCATCGACATCCTCGCCGCCGTGCGCCAGCCCAGCGCCGCGGAGATCGGCGGCGGACCCGGCGAGGCCTCGGCCGACGTCAGGGCGCGGGTGAGCGAGGCCCGCGCCCGCCAGGAGCGCCGGCTCGGCCCCGGCCGCAGCAACGCCGAGATGACCCCGGGCGAGGCGCGCGAGTGCGCGCTCAGCGCCGAGGCCGGCGGGCTGCTGGCCGAGCTCTACGCGCGCCAGCGGCTCAGCGGCCGCGCCCACGACCGGGCGCTGCGGCTGGCGCAGACGATCGCCGACCTCGAGGGGGCGGGGACGATCGGCGTCGAGCAGATGGCCCAGGCGCTGCAGCTGCGGAGGCGCGATCGTGGCTGAGCCGGGCGCCTGCCCCGAGTGCCTGCGCCGCTCCTGGCTGCTGGCGCTGCTCGGCCCCTACGTCGAGAAGATCGCCACCGGCAACCCCGGCTCGCGCTCGCCGGAACTGCTGCGGCTGAGCAACGAGGACCTGGTCGCGGCGGCGGCGCCGAAGGTGGCCGCGCAGCTGCTCGGCCGGGTGGCGGCGCTCTCCGAGCGTCACCTCGGGGAGGAGCTGGCGGCCGCCGGCTGCTGGGCGACCTGCCGCCACCGGGATCTCTACCCGGACTCGCTGCGCGACGCCGCCGACGCTCCCTGGGCGCTGATCGGCCGCGGTGACCCGGGCCTGCTCGAAGGTCTCGAGCCCTTCGGCGCGGTGACCGTGGTCGGCGCCCGCCGCGCCACCGCCTACGGGCGCGAGGTCGCCCGCGAGCTGGGGCGGGAGCTGGCTGGCGCCGGGATGGTCCTGGTCAGCGGCCTCGCCTTCGGGGTCGACGCCTGCTCGCACCGCGGCGCCCTCGACGCCGGCGGCAAGACGATCGCCGTGCTCGGTTGCGGGCCCGACACCGCCTACCCGGCCGCCCACCGCTCGCTCTGGCGGCGGATCTGCGAAGTCGGCCTGGTCGTCTCCGAGCTGCCTCCCGGCGCCCCGCCGTGGCGCTGGACCTTCCCCGCCCGCAACCGGATCATGGCGGCGCTGGCGGGGATGACCGTCGTCGTCGAGGCGGCGGCCCGCTCGGGCTCGCTGATCACCGCCGATCTCGCCGCCGACCTCGGCCGCGACCTCGGCGCCGTCCCCGGCCCGGTCACCTCGCGGGCCTCGGCCGGGCCCAATAACCTGCTGGCCGGCGGCGCCTGCGTCGTCCGCGACGCCCAGGACGTCCTCGACGCCCTGCTCGGCGCCGGCGCCAGGCCGCTGCAGCGCTCCGGCCCCGCCCTCGACGCCGGCCTCGCCCGGGTGCTGGCGAGCGTCGAGGGCGGCGCGGACACCTGCGACGCCGTCGCCGTCGCCCTCGGTCTCTCGGGCTCCGGCGCCGCCGCGGCCCTCGCCCGCCTCGAGCTGCTCGGCTACCTCACCTGCTCGCCGCTGGGCGCGTACTCGCGAACCCTTCAGCCCCCGCCTGCGGGCGTTGGTATCTAGGCTGGCCGATGTGACCATCCATCGCGTTCCAACCGCGCTCTCGATCGCCGGCTCGGACTCCGGCGGCGGGGCCGGCATCCAGGCCGACCTGAAGGCGTTCGCGCACTGCGGGGTGCACGGGACGACGGCGATCACGGCGATCACGGCGCAGAACACGGTCGGGGTCGAGGCGGTCGCAGCGGTGGAGCCGGCAATGATCGTTGCTCAGGTGCGGGCGGTGGCGGCCGACATCGGTGTCGACGCGGTCAAGATCGGGATGCTGGGGACGGCGGCGACGGTCGACGCGGTGGTCGAGGCGCTCGGTCTCCTCGGGGGGGCGCCGGTCGTGATCGACCCGGTGATGGTCGCTGAGAGCGGGGCGACGCTGCTCGACGACGAGGCGCGGCGGGCGCTGGTCGAGCGGCTGCTGCCGCTGAGCGCGGTCACGACCCCCAACCTTCCCGAGGCGCGCGAGCTGACCGGAGCAGGGGAGGGGGCCTCGGCCTCGCAGGAGGAGCTGGCGCGCGGGGTGCGGGCGCTGGGCCCCCGGGCCGTCGTCGTCACTGGTGGCCACAGCGAGGGCCTGGTCGACCTCTTCTACGACGGCGAGCGGCTGGTCGAGATCCCCGGCGAGCGCCACCCCGACGGCGCCGCCCACGGCTCCGGCTGCACCCACTCCTCGGCCCTGGCGGCCTTTCTCGCCCGCGGCGCCGAGCCGCTGGAGGCGGCCCGGCGCGCCCGCGAGGTCGCCTCGGCCGCGGTCGGCGCCGGGTTGCGGGGAATCGGCAGCGGCCCGGGTCCGGTCGATGTCCTCGACCTGGTCAGTAGATTTGCTCCATGAGCACTAACGGCAGCACCGCCACCGGCCTCCCGCGCCCGCGTTCCGCCACCGTCTTCGACGGCCCCGACCGCGCCCACTCGCGCGCCTACATGAAGGGCATCGGCTTCGACGACGAGGCCCTCAGCCGGCCGACGATCGGGATCGCCAACACCTGGACCGAGGCGATGCCCTGCAACTTCCACCTGCGGGCCCTGGCCGAGCACGTCAAAGACGGCGTCCGCGCCGCCGGCGGCACGCCGATGGAGTTCAACACCGTCGCCGTCTCCGACGGGGTGACGATGGGAACCCAGGGGATGAAGGCCTCGTTGATCAGCCGCGAGGTGATCGCCGACTCGATCGAGCTGATGGCCCGCGGCTACCAGTTCGACGCGATCGTCGTCCTCTGCGCCTGCGACAAGACGATCCCCGGCGGCGCGATGGCGATGGCCCGGCTCGACGTCCCCTCGGTCCTGCTCTACGGCGGCTCGATCGCCCCCGGCCACTGGCACGGTCGCGACGTCACCATCCTCGACATCTTCGAGGCGATCGGCGCCCACAACGCCGGCGACATCAGCGACGAGGAACTGAACGAGCTCGAGGGCGTCGCCAGCCCCGGCGCCGGCGCCTGCGGCGGCCAGTTCACCGCCAACACGATGGCCTGCGCCTTCGAGGCGTTGGGGATCAGCGCCGGCGGCTCGGCGATGGTGCCGGCCGAAGACGACGACAAGAGCACCGTCGCCGAGCGGATCGGCGAGCTGGTGATCAAGGTCCTCGCCGACGACATCAGGCCGAGCAAGGTGATCACCCGCGACTCGCTGGAGAACGCGATCGCCTGCGTCTGCGCCTCCGGCGGCTCGACCAACGCCGTCCTGCACCTGATCGCGCTCGCCCACGAGCTCGGGATCGAGCTGACGATGGACGACTTCGAGCGGATCTCCCGCGCCACGCCGCTGTTCGCCGACCTCAAGCCAGGTGGCCGCTTCGTCGCCACCGACCTCTACGCGGCCGGCGGCGTGCCGGTGATCCTCAAGCGGCTCGCCGACGCCGGCCTCCTCCACGGCGACGCGATCACGGTCAGCGGTCGCACGATCGGCGAGGAGGCCGAGGCCGCGACGGAGAGGGCCGGCCAGGAAGTCGTCCGCCCGCTGGACGATCCGCTCAAGGCCGAAGGCGGCCTGGCGATCATGCGCGGCAACCTCGCCCCCGAGGGTGCCGTGGTCAAGCTCGCCGGCACCGAGCGACGCCAGCAGACCGGGCCGGCGCGCGTCTTCGAGACCGAAGAGGCGTGTTTCCACGCGGTCAAGGATCAGCAGATCGATCCCGGCGACATCGTCGTGATCCGCAACGAGGGCCCGGTCGGCGGGCCCGGGATGCGGGAGATGCTGCAGGTCACCGCGGCGATCGTCGGCGAGGGCCTGGGGGAGAGCGTGGCGATGGTCACCGACGGCCGCTTCTCCGGCGCCACCCGCGGCCTGATGATCGGTCACGTCGCCCCCGAGGCGGCCAGGGGCGGCCCGATCGCGGCGATCCGCGAGGGCGACCAGATCACCGTCGACATCGACGCCCGCCGCCTCACCGTCGACCTCTCCGACGAGGAGATCGCCGCCCGCGTTGCCGCCTACGAGCCGCCGCCGTCACCGTTCGGCCGCGGCGTCATGTCCAAGTACGCGGCGACCGTGAGTTCGGCCTCCCAGGGCGCGATCACCAGCTGAGCGCTCAGCTGGCGAGGAACTCGTCGAGCAGGGCGTTGAAGCGCGCTGGGCGCTCGAGCTGGGGGACGTGGCCGGTGCGCTCGAAGATCTCGAGGCGGGAGTGGGGAATGCGGCGGTGGTAGCTGATCGCCGCCGCGACCGGGATCACGCGGTCCGAGAGGCCCCAGACGACCAGGGTCGGGATCTCGATCCCGACCAGGCGCTCGCGGATGTCGTGGCGGATCGTCGCTCGCAGGGCGTCGCCGAAGCCCTCCGCCCGCGTCAGCCCGCCCTCGATCTGCTCCAGCAGCAGGTCTTCGCGCAGGCGCCGGGGGAAGCGCACGAACGGCCCGAAGACGGCCTCGCGTGCCCGCGGTCGGGCGACGATCTGGCGGCCGCGGCGGGCGAAGTGGGGCCCGAGCTGCTGCCAGGCCCAGGCGGTGGCGGTCGCCCGCGCTTCCGGGTTCCAGGTGTTGAGGATGCCGGCGGCGGAGACGAGCACGAGGCGGCTGAAGCGCGGCGGCCCGCAGGTCACCGCCTCGGCGGCGATGAAACCACCCATCGAGTTGCCAACCACGGTCGCGCCCTCGACCCCGAGCTTCTCGCAGAAGTCGTGCAGCAGGCGCCCGTAGGCGGGAATCGTGATCTCCCACGACGGCATCGGGCTGGCCGCGAAGCCGGGCAGGTCGAGCGCGATCGCCCGCTGGGCGCGGCCGAAGTGGGGCAGGTTCTCGAGCCAGTTCTGCCAGCAGCCGGAGAGCCCGTGGACGAAGACGATCGGCTCGCCCTCGCCGACCTCGACGTAGTTGACCGAGGTGCCCGGCAGCTCGACCCGGTGCAGGTGCGGGCGCCAGTCGACCCGCCGCCACTCGGGGTCGGGTTCGCCGTAGTCCGCGCCGGAGGCCAGGCGCGGATCGCTGGCGATCGCCTCAGGCATACCCCATGCGTTCGAGCACCGGGATCTCGCGGATCTGGGGGGGCTGCAGGTGGTCCCAGAGGATGCCGCGGGGGCGCTCGTACTGGCGCTCGACTTCGATCACGGCGCGGGGGGTCGCGATCATGTCGACCGGGAGGTCGTGGGCGGTCACCATCAGGTGCTGGCGCAGGATCTGGATCGGGTGGACGGTGGTCGCGACCATCGTGTGGTCGTCGATCTTGCCGGCGTCGATCAGGATCCCGTACTCGAGGTCGTGGTAGCCGCCGCCCTTGCCGATCCGGGCGCCGCTGAGGTTGACCGCGACCGAGCCGCAGAGGACGAAGTCGATGTCCGGCAGGTCGTCGACGGCGACGACGCGGCCGTGCTTGAGCGCGCCCTTGATCGTCGCCGCCTCCTTCATCGCGGCTTTCGAGAGATCCTTCGGGTCGAGCACCCGGAAGGGATGGGGATCGCGCAGGCGCGGCACCGCCATGATCACCGTCTTGCCCTCTTCGAGGGCGATCCGCCGAGCGTAGGTCTGCGGCGAGTCGGGATTGGCCTTGATCGTCCGCGCCCGCTTCCAGAGGCGGTGGGCGGCCAGCTTCTCGGCGGCCAGCTTGGCGCCGGCGAAATTCGGGATGCGCCCCTCGGCGCCGGGGAAGCGGGACACGCCCTCGCGGTCCATCGCTTTCCAGACCTCCTTGCGAACCTCGTCCTTGGAGCGCACCGGCGAAAGATATTGCAGGGGGCCAGCGGTTGAATTGCCTAAAGGCACCGGCGCCCGGGCGGCGAACCTGATTGGGATGAACTGGGACTCGGCGATGGCCGACTACGACCGCGACCTGCGGGCGCGCGGCGCCGCCGAGCGCACCCGGCACGCCTACGGCATCGACCTCGGCGGCTTCGTCGAGTGGGCGCGGGCGCAGGGCCTCGGCCCAGCCGACATCCGCCACCGCGACGTCCGCCGCTTCGCCGCCGGACTCTCCGCGGCCGGCGCCGCCGCCGCCACCGTTGCCCGCAAGCTGGCCTCGATCCGCGGCCTCTACGGCTTCCTCGTCCGCACCGAGCGGGCCGGCCAGAACCCGGCCGAGCTGGTCTCCAGCCCGAAGCGCTCGGAGAAGCTGCCAAAGGTGCTCAGCAGCGAGCAGATGCGCTCATTGCTGGAGCGGATCCCCGCCCACACGCCGCTGGAGCTGCGCGACCGGGCGATGCTCGAGCTCGCCTACTCGTGCGGGCTGCGCTGCGAGGAGATCGTCAACCTCGACGAGGACGCGCTCGACTTCGAAACCGAGCAGCTGCGGGTGCTCGGCAAGGGCTCCAAGGAGCGCCTGCTGCCGGTCGGCGCCCCGGCCCAGCGGGCGCTGCGCCGCTACACCGAACGCGGCCGCCGCGCCCTCGCCACCGACCCCCGCGAGCGGGCGCTGTTCCTCTCCAAGAGCGGCCGCCGGCTCTCCAACTCCGACGTCACCCGCCGGCTCGGCCTCTGGACCCGCCAGGCGTCCAATATCGGCGGTGTCTCGCCGCACTCGCTGCGGCACTCCTTCGCCACCCATCTGCTCGAGGGCGGGGCCGATCTGCGTACCATTCAGGAGCTGCTCGGCCATGCGTCGATCTCGACGACGCAGGTCTACACCCGCGTCGACGCCGCCCGCCTGCGGGACACCTATGCCGCCAGTCACCCCCGCGCATGAGACCGAATCCGCCCACAAACGTAGAATCCGCCTGAATCGAGATGGAAACTGGCGTAAAAGAGGTGGAGCTGCGCGACCTTTGGCGTCGCTACAAGGACAACGGCGACGGCACCGCCCGTGAGCGCCTCGTCGTCGCCTACTCGCCGATGGTCAAGTTCGTCGCCGGTCGGCTCGGCGCCGGCCTGCCCTCGCACGTCGAAGACGCCGACCTGATCTCCTACGGCCTGGTCGGCCTGATCGGGGCGATCGAGCGCTTCGAGCCCGAGCGCGGGATCAAATTCGAGACCTTCGCGATGACCCGGATCCGCGGCTCGATCATCGACGAACTGCGCTCGCTGGACTGGGTGCCGCGCTCGGTGCGCTCGCGCGCCCGCGAAATCGAGGCGGCGCAGTCGAAGCTCGAGCACGAGCTGCAGCGGGCGCCGACCGAGGCCGAGCTGGCGGTGAAGCTGAAGATGAGCGAGGAGGAGCTGCAGGGGGCCCTGCTGGAAATCGCCAACTCCTCTGTCTACGCGCTCGACGAGCTCTGGACCGTCTCCGACTCCTCCGGCGACCAGGTTTCGCTGCTGGACACGATCGCCGACGACGCCGCCGCCGACCCGCAGGAGGCGCTCGACACCAGCGAGGTGAAGGACCGCCTGACCGAGGCGATCGGCTCGCTGCCCGAGCGCGAGCAGCTGGTCGTCGCCCTCTACTACTACGAGAACCTGACCCTGCGCGAGATCGGCGAGGTCCTCGGCGTCACCGAGTCGCGGGTCTCGCAGCTGCACACCAAGGCGGTCATGCGCCTGAAGTCCACCCTGCAGCAGGGTTAGGCTTAGCCGCTTGAGCCCCGACCGCTGCGCCATCTGTGCTCGCACGCTCGCCCCGGACGAGCCCGCGAGCGTCTATCTCTCCAAGCAGGGATCGCGCACCGTCTGCGCCCGCTGCGCCGCCCGCGCCGAGCGGATCGGCTGGCGCACAGAGGCGCAGGCCGCGGCCGAGGAGGCGGTCAAAGAGGAACGTGGCCGGCTCTCCCGGCTCCTGCGCCGTGGCGCGAAGCCGCCGCCGGCGTCCGATCCCGAGCGCGAGGACTCTGCCCGGCCCGCTGCCGCGCCCGAGCCCGACCGCAGCCCCGACCCGGCGGCGCCCGGCGCCCGCGTCGAGCGGCTCGAGCCCGCGCCCTCGCTCGCCAGCCCAGTCGAGCGGGCGCTGGAGCGCTTCAACCACAGCGAGGCCGGCTACACCGTCGAGGGCCTGGTGCGGACGCTGGGACCGCCCTGGGTCTCGGTCGGCTCCTCCGCCGGCTCCGCCTCGGAACTGCGGATCACCGTTGCCTGGGAGCTCTCCTGGTACCAGTGGGGGGTCGATCTGCGCGACGAGCAGCTGCCGGTGGTCGAGCTCGCCAAGGGCACCGAAGTCGACCAGCTGGATGCCGCCGCGCGGCAGTGGAACGCCGCGGTGGCGAAGGACGGGCAGATCGTCCTGGCTCCGGCCCGGGAGCGCGCCGCGGCCGAGCGCCGGGCCGGATGAGCAGGCTCGTCGTCAACGTCGACGGCGGCGCCCGCGGCAACCCCGGACCGGCGGCGATCGGCGTCGTCGTCCAGGCGGCCGGGGGAGAGGTGCTGGAGGAGCGCGGCGAGCGGATCGGCCGCGCCACCAACAACGTCGCCGAGTACCGGGCGCTGCTGGCCGGGATCGAGTCCGCCGCCGCCCACGGCGCCAGCGAGCTGGAGCTGGTCGGCGACTCGGAGCTGATCGTGCGCCAGGTCGAAGGCCGCTACAAGGTCAAGGACCCGACGATGCGCGAGCTGCACGCCGAGGTCAAGCGGGCGCTGGCCCCGTTCGAGCGCTGGTCGATCCGCCACGTGCGGCGCGAGCAGAACGCCGAGGCCGACCGCCTCGTCAACGCCGCTCTCGACGGCGAGTAGGCTCGGGGACATGCCCGAGCGCGACGTCGACCCGATCGATCCCGGCGTCGACATCGGCCACGTCCATCTCAGGGTGGCCGACGTCGACCGCGCCCTCGACTTCTACTGCGGCGTGCTCGGCTTCGAGCTGATGCAGCGCTACGGTGCCGACGCCGCCTTCGTCTCCGCCGGCGGCTATCACCACCACATCGGCCTCAACTCCTGGCAGTCCCGCGGCGGCTCGCCACCGCCCCCGGGCACGACCGGGCTCTACCACGTCGCGATCCGCTACCCGAGCCGCCGCGCCCTCGCCGACGCGCTGCGGCGCCTGGTGGCGGCCGGCGTCCCCCTCGGCGGCGCCTCCGACCACGGCGTCAGCGAGGCGCTCTACCTCGAGGACCCCGACGGCAACGGCATCGAGCTCTACTGGGACCGCCCGCGCGATGGGTGGCCGGCGCCCCAGCCCGGCCAGAAGGTCGAGATGCACGTCCAGCCGCTGGACCTCGACGACCTCCTGGCTGAGCTGAGCTGAGGTCGCGGTCAGATCGCGGCGGATGGGGCCGGGGCGCCGGACTCGACCGGGTGGCCGTTGGCACGCCAGTTGCCGACGCCCTGGCCGACGTGGACGACGTCGTCGAAGCCCTCGCGCTGGAGGATCGAGGCGGCGAGACCGCTGCGTTTGCCGCCGCGGCAGATCGTCGCGATCGGGCGCTCGCGCGGCAGCTCGTCGAGGCGGCCGGCGAGATCGCCGTAGGGGATGTGGAGCGAGCCGGGGATGTGCTCGCCGGCGTACTCGGCGGCGTTGCGGACGTCGAGCACCAGCGGCGGCTCGGCCGAGGCGACCCGCGCCGCCAGCTCGTCGGGGTCGATCAGCTCGATCCGGCTGATCGCCCGGTTCTCCGTGCGCCAGGCGGTCATCCCGCCCTCGAGGAAGCCGCGCACCCGCATCCCCACCGCCGCCAGCAGTTCCGCCGCCTGGCGCTCGTCGCCGTCGGAGGCGGCGACGACGATGATCTCGGTGTCTCCCGGTGCGACCCGGGAGACCTTGGTCGCGAAGCCGGTGTCGTAGGCGGAGGTGCTGAGGGCGCCGGCGATGTGGGACTCGTCGAACTCCTCGTTGGTGCGGCCGTCGATGACGACGGCGCCGGCGGCGACCGCCTCCTCGACCTCGTGCGGGGTCAGCGGCGCCGGCGTGCCGAAGTCCTCGACCAGGGGGCCGCGGTTGAGGTCGACGATCTGCTCGACGTTGGGCGGCCGGTCGCCGAGCGAGGCGACCGCGTCGGCGACGAACTCCGCCTCGTCGGCGATCGCCAGGGCGCGGTTGTGGCGGCGCTCGAAGCCGATCGTCGAGGAGGTCTTGAGGTCGATCCCGGAGCCGCCGCAGAGCGAGCCGCCGAGGTGCCCGGGCCAGACCTCGACCGCGTCGTCGAGCCTCAGCAGCCGCCCGTGCAGGGAGCGGAACATCTCGGCCGCGCCCTCGTGCGGCTCCACCGCCAGGTCGGGCCGGGCAACGTCGCCGATGAACAACGAGTCGCCGCCGAGCAGGGCCCAGGGAGCGCCGTCGCGGCTGGCGTCGCTGAGCAGGAAGGCGGTGTGCTCGAGCCGGTGCCCGGGCGTGTGCAGGGCCTCGATCCGCAGCTCGCCCAGTTCCAGCACCCAGCCGTCGGCGAAGGGCTCGTGCGGGTACTCGGCCGCCGCCAGCTCGTGGACGTGGATCGTCGCCCCGGTGCTGCACGCCAGCCGCCCGTGCCCGGAGACGTGGTCGGCGTGGTTGTGGGTCTCCAGCACGTGCCCGATCCGCACCCCGTGCAGCCGCGCCAGCCGCCGGTAGGGCTCGACGTCCCACTGCGGGTCGACCACCGCCGCGATCCCGTGGTCGCGGTCGGCGATCAGGTAGGAGGCGCAGCCGAGATCCTCGTGGATTATCTGTCGGAAGAGCATGGTCCTCTGGAAGAAGTCGAGCGCTCAGGCTAGCGCTTCAGGTGCGGGACCTGGGGAGAAGCTGCTTGGTCTCTACTTGATGCTGAGCGTCTTGATCGCGAAACTCGGCGGCGCCCCCGTGGCGCTGACCTTGAGGACGCGGAAAGTATCGGTGACGACGTGCCCGTCGACCAGGGTCGCCTTGCAGGTGAACGTGTTGCCGACGGTCGCCGCCACATGCTGGCAGCCGATCGACTTCGCCGCCGGCGCGCCGGTGCTGCGAAGCTGTTCGTCGATCAAAGGCTTGACGTTCGAGGGGCCGACGGTCATCAGCTTCGAGCCGACGACGGTCAGCAGCGGATGCTGAGCGCCGACCTTGTCGATGCGGATCGTCATCTCATATGCGGTGCCGTCCTGCAAGGTGACGTCGCAGGTGAAGGTCTTGCCGGCCTTCGCCTGGGTCTGGGGGCAACTGATCGATTTCGCCGCCGGCGCGCCGCTCGACTGAATCTGCTTTTCGATCGCCGGCTTGGCGGTCGAGCTGTCGATGACCTTTTCCGAGCTCGTGCCGCAGCCGGCAACCAGCAGCAGGGCGGCAATTCCAGAAGCGCAGGCTAGAAGTCGGACGGACACTTGCATAGGACGGTTTGGAAGCGCGAATCTAACAGCTTGAAGGGGTTGAAGCGATGAAAGGGCGCTACGTCACTCGAGCACCGCCGCCGAGCGGCCCCCTCGTTCCATGCGTCCTCTCAGACGCCGACAAGCGCGCTGCGGGGCATCGAGAAACACCGGTCGCGGGCCGCGGTGGTAGTCTGCCGCGGTCCAGCGAGGTGGGTGGTGCGCGGGACGAAGGATCTGGCTCCGGTATTCAAGTAAGGCACCCTCCATGTCCACGTGTCAACTCGCCGATCTCGCTCTACGAACTCCCGGAATCGTCGTCGACGATGCGTTCCCGTTGAGCGTTGATCCGGCCTCACTCAATACCCGCCCATTCAGCGGGCAGCTCATGGCTGTCCGCCGGTTCCGAGTGTCATAGGAGACGAGATGCCCCAGGAAACTGCAAGCAGAGGACCCGATGGCCCGGCACGCGCAGTTGAAATTCGCACTGGCGAGCTCGCTGGCTCGATCTTCGAGGTCAGCAAACGTCTCGTCATCGGCAGCGACTCAACTTGCGACATACATCTTGACGATCCGGAGGTATCGGAAGAACACGCATCTCTGAGGCTTCGCGACGGCGATCTTGAGATCCGTGACCTCGGTTCGGGCAGCGGCACGTTCGTCAACGCCCAGCGAATCTCCGGGCCGACTGTGCTCGGGCCGAAGGACGAAGTGCGGGTGGGATCGACCGTGCTCGTCCCAGCGGAGGCGGACGGCCCGATCTCGGCCGGCTCGCAGGCAGTGGAGACCGCCAAGCCGGCTCTCGTGGGGGCAACGGTAGCGGCTCCGGTGCCTCCGTCCCGAGCGGCGGCGGGCGGTGGTGGCAGCTCGAAGAAACGCCGCAACCTTGCCATCGGGGCCGGGGTTCTGGTGCTCGCCGCGATTGCGGCGGTAGTCGTGATCGTCGCCTCCTCGGGCTCCTCGGGGCCGCTCAGCGAGACGGAAATCATCAACGCCGACAAGCCCTCGACCCTGATGGTGGTCGGGCGCGGCGTCGGGGCTTCGCCCATCACCGGCGGCACCAACAAGATTCTCGACTCCGGGTCAGCATGGGTCTACAACGGCGAAGAAGGACTGATCGTGACCAATGCTCATGTTGTGCTGAATGCCAGCACCTTCGAGGCAGGCTATGAAGCCAACAGCCTCTCGAAGGCGAGTCTCGTCGCCGTCGACGCCCGTGACGACCTGGCGATGCTGAAGGTCAACTCATCGGAACTGAAGACCCTTCCGATAGCGGAAGCCGGAGAACTCGAACAGGGCGATACCGTCTACGCCCTTGGCTATCCGGGCAACGGGACCTCCGAAGAGAACTTCCTGAAGAGCCCGTTCCAGGCAACCCAAGGAACGATCTCGACGCTCCAGGACGAAGCCACGATCTCCTACGACGCCTTCGAGCAGGAAGAAGGCAACAACGAAAACTCGGGTCTGTTGCTCAAGAACCTCTACCAGACCACCGCCGCGGTCAATCCGGGTAACTCGGGTGGACCACTGGTCAACGACCAGGGCGAACTGGTCGGCGTCAATGTCGCCCGGGGAAGCGGCGAAAGCCAAAACGACGCGATCTCGGTCGAAACCGTGGACAAGGTTGTCCCGAAGCTGGCGAAAGGCGAATCGACGGCGTGGCTCGGACTCGGACTCAATGCCCTGGCGACCCCCTTGGGAGGGTGCCCACAATCAGAAAGCGAAACCGGCTTCTGCATCGACTCTGAAAGCGAAGACGCAGAAGGAAACAAGGTCAAGAACGAAGGGCTCGCCGGGGGAATGCTGGTGGGAGCCGTGACCAAAGACACGCCGGTCGATCAGCAGACCGAACTCTCCCAGGTGGTGTCGAAGTCGGTAGGCAACGAATACTTCGTCCTCGTCACCTCGATAAACGGCTCGCCGGTGACGACTGAGCAGCAATACATAGACCTCGCGAGCCAAATCGAAAGCGGCCAGGAAGTCGAAATGTGCCATCTCGACGTGACCCTCAACACGAAGGAGGCAAACGTCGGGCCGTACTGCGAAAAATTCAAGGCCCCGTAACAAGGGACGGCTCAGCCGCTTCTCGCGCCTCGCCGTCATCGCCTGCGCCGCTCCCGCCCATCTCGCCACTGCATGCACCGAAAACCACGAGACGGACACCCGCGTACGGCCCGTGCCACCCCCATCGTAGAATAGCCAGCATGAACTCCTTCGCCAAGCTGGGCCTCGAGGCCCAGCTCCATGAGCGGTTAGAGCAGCTGCGGCTGTTGTTTGACCTCGACGAACTCAAGGATCAGGGCAACTCGAATGCTTCCATTCGCAAGTACTACGAGGACTCTAGGCTTGGCTACTATCTGGTCCACTCAAGGAATGGCGCCATGCATATGGCGCTCAACCCCGCAGGTGAGTTTGACGAGGGCGGCTACGCTGGCCAGGCACATCTCGTCGCCGAAAGACTCTCCCCTACGACACGCGACGTGTTGGAGCTCGCGTCGGGCAATGGCTTCAATCTCGAGCTCCTGGCCCAGATGCGCCCAGACATTCGCTTTACCGGGATTGATCTGGTACCCGAGCAGGTAAAGCGAGCGGACGAGAAACTAGAACACCTCGCCAACGCATCAACCAAGGTCGGAGATTTCCAGGATCTCGCCTTTGAGGACGCAGCGTTCGATCTCGTCTTCGTAGTCGAGAGCCTATGTCACGCAATCGACCTTCCCAGGGCGCTGTCCGAGGTACACCGCGTGCTACGTCCCGGTGGCCGCTTTATCGTCATAGACGCCTGGCGCAGCGACGTCTTTTCGCAGAGGCCGACCGAGGTACGAACTGCTGCGGCATATGCCGAGTCGGCTATGGCAGTGCCTTACGCCCGGGAGCTTGGCGCCTGGAAATCAGCTGCAATCGATGCCAGTTTCGATATTACCGAGGATCTCGACCTCTCCGATGAAATTATGCCCAATCTAGAACGCCTCGCGCGCGTTGCCGAGAGCCGGTTCGTCGCCCATCCCGTTAGGGCACGCGTTCTGAAAAAGCTGCTTCCTACCGCTCTTGTTACCAATGCTGTAGCCGGATATCTAATGCCTCTTACCGTTCGGTTGCGCGCGCACACCTACCGGATGGTCGTCCTCACGCGCGTATAGCCCGTGGACTGTGTCAGCGCTACCACGACCTCTCGCCTACTGAGTTCCAGTTTGCGAACGCACTGTTTTCATCAACCCGCATCTGGCGAGCCGCACGCTGGCCTGGACCCCGTCCCCGCGTTGACACCCGCCTGAGCTGAAGCCTCGTCGGGCTTCGCCTCAATCTGGGTGGCCGAGCACGGCTGGTGCTACCTGAACGCGATCGTCGACTGCTGCACGATGGAGATCGCTACCTTCGGACTCGATCTCCGCTGCCGCCGCCAGACGCCGAGGCCGTGGTCGAAACCGCCGTCGCAGCTCACGCGATCGAACCCAGGAGAGCGAAGCGTCTACGAAATCACGCAGCCTTAGGTGACAACGTTGGAGGGGTCCAGGCCAGACGCACTCTCTTTCTCTCGAAGCTGATCCTGCAAGCGAGCATGGCGAAACTGGTAGACCGTGCCAACGCTACGGAGAATGTCACGCCTGTGTGCGTCCTCCAAAAAGCCCGCAGCCCTAGCATCACGCTTCGCCGAGTTGTCGGCCGAAGCTCCTCTTCTCATTGCGAGCAACGTCCATGGAAAGGGACTGGCTCGCAGATGTAGCCACCAGGACGTCAAGCCCAGGGCACATGCTTGAGAGGTCGCAATGCCAATTAGCAGAGCAAACGGAAAGCTCAGACCGGCGGCCGCGAGGATGGATGCCGTAACTCCATGCTTCCGGCTCAACACCACTGCGAACGCGGCCGTGGCAGTGATGCTAACTATCCCGGTCAGTAGTGCGGCACCCCTGAGATCGCGCTTGAACGAACTCAGCGGCGTCGCCCCACCCTCTGGAAAATCAGACGGCCGCGTCCACGCTATGCCGACCATGAATCCTAAGGTTGCCACGATGCCTAGGCCTACCCCGGTCCAGGTTCTCTGGGCCAGCCCATACGTTAGGCCAGTCATCAGGCCGGCGGCGCCACCGAAGAGGGCATCGCGTCGAGAAACCTGCCGCGGACTCGCAACCAACGGTCCGTCGTGCGACGCAAGCACGCCCACTGCCACTCCGCCGAGGGCACCGAGAATGGTACCCAGCAGACCCGTACCCAGACTGGCGGAATACCGGCCAGTCTCAAGCCGCGGAACAAGCACCATGCATGCCCCAAAGCTCAATCCAACGAGCGCAGCCACGAGGAGTCGGGGCCGAGTGCCGCGAGCCTGACCCTGCCCTCGCCGAGTTGCCACCTTGGCCGTTGCGGCGCCAGCGGCCGTTGCAGCCACCGCACCAGGCAGTCCCATCGTCAAGCCAAGATCGACCCCTCCCAGGATTCCAGCGTCCAATCCAACGGCGCACATGAACCCGAGGCAAACAAGTGCTGGCGCGACTGCGGGCGTCCACCGCCGGATTCGCCACCATGCAAGATCGCGAGTGTCGCCCATTCGTGCCGCAATCGCACGCAGGTACTGTTCGGCTACCTCTGCAGTTGGAGCGACCCCTCCTCGACCCTGACCGTACGACTGAGAAAAAGCCACGGGAACGATTTGAGACACCAAGAACCGCTCTAGGCTGGTCGCATTGGGGAACCGATCTTCATCGATTAATTCAAGCGGATCGGCGCCGTCATGGTCGAAGGCGTTCAACGCCAGGGTAAGCATCAGCGGGGTTGAGAGAACCGTCGCCGGAACGCTGCCAGGACTCTGGTTCAATCGCTCAACCACAGCCTCCCAAAGTTTGGGGTGTATTTGTTGGCTGCACGCGGACTGAAGATAGTCCGTCGCATCCTGCAGGCTGATAGGTTCGAGGACGATCCGGGCGGCATATGACACGTTCGCCTCTCGTGCCGCCTCGGGCCGAGCCGAGAGGACGACCCGCAAGTGCGCTGCCTCCTGAATCCTGTGTGCAGCCGCGTGCCACAATTCTCTCGGCATCTCATCAAGTCCATCCAAAAACAAGGTGATACGCCCGTCTTCGAGCAATTGACGGTAGATGGAGATTCCTTCGGTCGTAACCGCCGGGCCGTAATCGCGGCGGAGCACGCCATCTGCCCACTCAACGAGGCTCCGCTGTTCCGGATCCCAATCACCGAGCGTCAGGAGCATGGGCACCGGGACGTCAAAGCGCAACCCCTCCGGGACACGCTCTCTGGCACGAAGCGCCTCTAGCAGTAACTGGATTAGGAGGCCTGACTTGCCAGCACCTGGCTCACCAAGCACAATAATATTGTCGACATCTGGGTGGCAGTACAGCGAGTACAGCTCGGCCAGTTTCCCTGCATCCAGTAGCTCCGATGGAGACTCCGTCGGGATCTCCCTGGGTCGGGCACCTCTTGGTGGCCTCGCGCTACCCGAGCCGCCGTCCATTCGCTGCCATGAAACCTGGACCGTCGCCGGCACCGTAATCCCCCGCATGGCGGCCTCTCGCGACCATCGGCGCTGAGCCGCTCTAGCGACCCTGGACCCAGCATTCCGGAGCTCAGCCTCCGTCGGACCCGGGTCCGACGCGGATCCCAGATTCCAGATCATCGGCCCTACGACGACGACAACGCCAATGACGGCCGCAACACTCGCAATCTTGCTGCTCCCGTCGGCGCTCAAGAAGAAGATTCCCAATACAGTCGCCACGGTCAGTATCGATGCGCCAACGCCAGCGAGCACTTGTAGGAGAGAGCGACGACTCACGGTTTCTCAGCCATGTCTGGGCTAGCAGAATCCGAGTGGGTCTCAACGGCCGGTCTTCAGCACCGGAGGGGGCGTCCGGTTTGGCCGTGGCTCCGGATCGCTTGTTGCTCCCCGGCGATGGCGATTACTCCCGCTACTGGAGCTCGGCTTCGAATCAGAGCAAGTGTCGCCGGGGTAACTTATCGTCGCCTCTCCTTGCTTTCCTCGACCTGATTGCTCTGCCCTGTCTCGCTTTGATGGTCCATAGTTCTTCGGCGTGGGCAGGTACTGCGCCGAATGAATCCCCACACTGATCATTATCGCGACTATAGCGACCAACGCCGTACTCCCGAGGCAACCCAAGTCCGCTCCCTAACAGGGAGTCAGAAGACTGGCGGCGATCTCTGTCGCCGGAGAGTTCGCGCCCGGATCCGGCTCCTTCGATTCTGCCGCGAGGTTGTGATCGCTCCGTCGAGCATCAGAGATCACCAAACTGGAGGACGAACGGCCTCGACGTTCATTGTTTAGGCGCGGGGCCACGGTGCGGGCGATGGTGTGGTGCCCGTCCGCCCCGATCGTCGTCCTGGCAAGATGGCGACATGGAGCGCGTGCTTGGAATCGGTGGATACTTCATGCGGGCCGCCGACCCGGTGGCCCTGGGCGCGTGGTATCGCGATTGCCTGGGCCTGGACGCCGATGAGAACGGCCTGTGGCGTCAGGAAGGCGGGCCGACGGTGTTCGCGACGTTCGAGTCCGAGACCGACTACTTCGGGTCCCGTGCCCAGCAGGCCATGATCAACTTCCGGGTCCACGACCTGGATGCGATGCTCGCGCAGCTGCGTGCCAAGGGAGCGGACGTGGCTGAAGAGACGCAGGACATGGAGGGTGTCGGTCGATTCGGCTGGGTCACCGATCCCGAGGGCAATCGGATCGAGTTGTGGCAGCCCGCCTGACCGTGTCTTCGCGCAGGCGGCGACGTGGAGGTTCTGGACCTGGGAATGCAGCTTGGCTATTTCGGCGTTCCGCCCTACGCCCAGTGCGTCCAGCTGGCCCTGAAGCCCCTGGACTTCGCCGCTGCTGGCGCTGTGCCGGGATGCAGCGATCCCCCAGGTAGAGGGCTGCTGCCTTCGAGATGAGCCGCGCCATCACTCTCTCGTTCGTCGTTCAAGCGCCCCTCCCTCGCGTGCTTCCACCTGGGTCTACGGAGCGGGTGGCGGCGGGCGCGCGGCGAGCCCGAAGTTAGGTTTTCTTGAGGTCCGCCCGCCTATGCTCGCCCGATGCCGCTCCACCCGAGCCACCGGCGCACGGCGGCATGAGCCCCAGGATCACCCGTCGCGGCATCCAGATCGCCCTCGGTTTGATCTGGCTGCTCGACGGCGTCCTGCAGTTCCAGTCCTACATGTACTCGCGGGAATTCATCCCGGGAACGATCGAACCGATGCTCTCGATGCAGCCGGCCTGGCTGGCGCGCTCGATCCACTGGGCGGGCCACCTCGCCGGTTCCAACCTGACCGTCTGGAACACGCTCTTCGCCCTGGTCCAGTGCGCGATCGGCCTCGGGTTGCTCTGCCGGCCGACGGTCAAGCCGGCGCTGGCGCTCTCGTTCGGCTGGGCCTTGGTGGTCTGGTGGTTCGGCGAGGGCTTCGGGATGCTGTTCATGAACATGGGCTCGCCCTTCAACGGCGCCCCCGGCGCGGTCCTGCTCTACGCGGTGGTCGGCGTGCTGGTCTGGCCGACCGGCCGTCAGGACGGCCGCTCGGCCGCCGCCTCCGGTCTGCTCGGCGAGCGCGGCGGCCTCGCCGTCTGGTCGGCGGTCTGGGGCTGCTCGGCGCTGCTCTGGATCGACGTGCTCTCGCGCCGGGTGTTCTCGATCAGCGGCAGCCTGCTCGAAGCCTCCGGGGACTCGATGCCCTGGCTCTCCAGCCTGCAGCGCTCGCTCTCGACGACGCTCGAGGGCGACGGCAAGGCGATCGCCGCGATCCTGCTGGTCGCATCGCTCGCCCTCGCAGTTGGCATCTGGACCCGCTGGCGACGGGAGACGCTGATCCTCGGCGCCCTGCTCGCGCTCGTCTACTGGCTGCTGGGGCAGAGCCTCGGCGGGCTGACGACGGGGAGCGCCACCGACCCCAACATCGGGCCGCTCTTCGTCCTGCTCGCCTTCGCCGTCTGGCCGACCTCGCCGGCGATCGAGGCTGCTCCACCGCTCCGCCCGCGGCTCTGGCGGCAACGTGACGGGAAGCCTGCCTTGGCGGCATGCGATAGAACGTCAGTTCGATGAGCCTCGACCTGACGCTCGAATGGAGCACCGTGACCTCGATCACGCTGCCGCTTCTGATCGGCGTCGCCTACTTCGTGCGGGTCGGGCACCTGCGAGAGCAGGGCCGCCAGCCAAGCATCCTGCGCCAGGCGAGCTTCACCTGCGGCATGGCGATGATCGTCCTTGCCACGGTCGGCCCGATGGACGCGCTGGCCGACGACTACGTCTTCGGGCACATGATCCAGCACACGATCCTCTTCGACGAGGCCGCGATGCTGCTGGCGCTCGGCCTCACCGGCCCGGTCCTGATCCCGATCCTGACCAAGCCGGGGATCAGGCGCCTTCAGGTGCTGATGCACCCGGTGGTCGCCGTCGTGCTTTGGCTGCTGGTGATGTACGGCTGGCATCTGCCGCCCTGCTACCAGCTCGCCGCCGAATATGAGGGGATCCACCTCTGCGAGCACGCCTCCTTCATCACGGCCGGGGTTGTGATGTGGCTGGCCCTGCTCGGCCCGTTCCCCAAGCCGGAATGGTTCGGCAACGGCGTCAAGGCGATCTATGTCGCGGTAATCCACTTCTCCAGCATGGGCCTCGCCAACATCCTGATGTGGTCGGGCACGGTGCTCTACCCGTTCTACAGCGCCAGCGACCATGCGCACGGAATCGCCCCGATCACCGACCAGAGCCTCGCGGGTGTCGTGTTGATGATTCAGAGTGGAGTGGTGATGCTGGGCGCGCTCGCCTGGCTGGTACTGCGCTGGGCGCGGGAGGACACCGAGCGCCAGGAACTGCTCGACCTCGCCTACGAGCGCGGGATCGATTTGGACGCGCGACGTGCGGGTCGTGCGGTGGCCTCCGGCCGGGGAGCCGAACTGCGCCAGCGCCTTGTGTCTCGGGGGGAAATCGAGAATCTGGACCCGAGCTAAGCGAGGTTAGGAATGAGCGAATCGAGGAGTAGATGTTGAGCAGGCGACCCCCGGCGACCCTCCTGTGGCTGGGCGCCCTGGTCTTGATAGCTGTGGTCGTCGGCGCGGTGGCGATCCTCTCGCATTCCTCCAGCTCGGCGTCCTCCTCATCTGCCGCCTCCTACGGGACCGTGATCAACCAGCCGGTGCCGAGCAGCCTCCGCCGACTCCCGCTCACAAACCAGCACGGCCAGAAGGTCGATCTGGCCTCTTGGCCCGGCAAAACCGTGGTGCTGGTTCCGTTCCTGACCTTGTGCAGCGACATCTGTCCTCTGACCACTGGGAACCTTGTGCAGGTCGCACAATCGTTGCGCAACGATCATGCAGCCTCACATGTGCAAATCGTCGAGCTGACGGTAGACCCTCGTCGCGACACCCCGGCTCGTCTTGCTGCCTACGCGAAGCTGACCGGCGTTCACTATCAGCTCGTAACCGAGTCGCTGAGAGAGCTTGCTGCGCTCGCCAAGTTCTTCGGCTTCACTTACGAAAAAGTGCCTGAGGACAAGCCCCCCTCGACCGATTGGTGGACCGGCAAGCCGCTCACCTATGACATCAACCATTCCGACAACTACTTCGTCATCGACCCAGCCGGCACCGAGCGAGTCGTACAGAGTGCGGCACCGGATTTCCATGGGCACCTCAACCCCAGAATCCACCACTTCCTCAGCGGCCTTGGCCGCTACCACCTCCAGCGCCCGGCGCAGCCGGATTGGACGCCCAAAGATTTGCTGGTGGCGCTGGGGCTGATGCTGCACCGAAACCTTCCCGTCGACATCAACCTTGGCTAGAGGCTCGATCGCGATTCATCTCCCATCGTAGGGGCAAGTGCCGCGACACTCTCGGGGACCGTGATCGCCGTCGATGCCTCGCCGGGAATGCTCGTCAGCGTCATCGCCAAGCCCGAGCGGCCCTAAGGTGGGCCCACACCTTCGCGAAGGTGATGCCATCTGATCTAGCGGCCGGGAGAATTGCCAAACTCCTCTATAGGCTGCAATGGACTGCAGCGATTGCTGTCGACAAAAGGTCTCATGGAGACGCGTTCGTGGCTAATCAGGAACGGCTCGGACCGCGGGCGGATGCTCGACATGGACCGGCGCCTGCGGCCTGTTCGGCTGCAAACCTTCGCGGTGCTGGCGGCGGCGCTGCTCGCCTCCGGACCTTGGGTCGGCTGGTGGACGATAGCCCCGCTGCTGGTTGCCGCTGGCGTATTCCGGGTGGCCGACACTCGGATCGAGGACACCGCTCGACCCGAGTATTGGATGTTCGCGGCGTGGGCCGGCGCGGAGGCGATCATCGCCATCAGCCTCGCGTTGACGGGTGGCTCTGCGGTGTTGATGCTCGCCATGCTGTCGATCCCGATCGTGACGCTGAGCGCCCGCTTTTCCTCGCGCGGCATCCTGATCGGGGTGGCGACGGCGCTTGGTCTGATGATCGCCGTCGCGCTCGGGACGAACGCCGACGCGGTCGCCCAGAACCCGCCGCTGCTGATCGCCCCGCTGGCGGTCGTGGTCTCGGTTGCGATGCTCTCGACCGCGCTCATGCACTCAGACGTCGAGCACCGAAGCAAGGCGGTGATCGACCAGCTCACCGGGCTGCTCAACCGCAGCGCGCTCGAGATCCGGGCCAACGAGTTGGAGCAGCAATCCAAGATCACGGGTGAGCCGGTCGCGGTGATCGTCGCCGACCTCGACGGCTTCAAGCGGGTCAACGACTCACACGGGCACGCCAGCGGCGATGCCGTCCTCCGGGAGGTGGCCAACCTGGTGCGAAAGCGTCTGCGCGCCTTTGACCTCGCATACCGAATCGGCGGCGACGAGCTCTTGGTCCTCGTGCCAGGTGCCGGGCTCGAGGTGGCCGAGACCGTGGCCGATGGCCTTCACGCGACGGTCTGTGCCGAGCCTCTTGCCGATGGGGTGCGGGTGACGATGAGCTGTGGCGTCAGCGCCTCGCGTCGCGGCGAAGCCTTCGACTTCGACGCGGTCTTTCGCAGCGCCGACGCAGCGCTGTATGAGGCCAAGCATTGCGGCGGCGATCAAGTGCGCAGCGACGTGCCGCCCTCGTTGGTGGCAAGCTAATCCCTCCTATGTCACTTCGGCGCAGAAGTGCCCGAAACGCGAGGGGCTGGTTCGATTTCCGCCGGGGGCCGTGCGTTACGGTGCCGACGCTCGCAAATCGCAATCCCCCGGAGGACGCCGATGCCGGACACCACCTGCCACATCTCGATCTCGCTCGACGGTTTCGTCGCCGGTCCGGACCAGAGCCGGGAGAATCCGCTGGGGAGGCGCGGCAGGGAGGTCCATAGCTGGCACCTCGGCGACGAGCGCGCGAACGACGCCGACGCGACGGCAGAGGGCTGGCTGATGCGACCGCGCGGGGCCTACGTCATGGGCCGCAACATGTTCGGGCCGATCCGCGGCGAGTGGGATCAGGACTGGGATGGATGGTGGGGCTCCGAGCCGCCCTACCACGCGCCGGTCTTCGTGCTCACCCACCACGCCCGCGAGCCGATCGAGATGGAGGGCGGCACGAGCTTCCACTTCGTCACCCAGGGCTTCGAGGCCGCCTACACGCAGGCGCGTGAGACGGCCGGCGAGGATGGCATCGACATCGCGGGCGGCGCCTCGACCGTCCGTCAGGCGCTCGCCGCCGGAGTGATCGACGAACTCACGCTCGACCTGGTCCCCGTCCTGCTCGGGTCCGGCGAGCGGCTGTTCGACGGAGTCGAGTCCCTTGGGTTCGAGCCGGTCGAGGTGCTCCACTCTCCGCTCGCCACGCACATCCGCTACCGGCGGGCGGGGTGAGGAGCCGAGCTTAGTCTGGGGCGGCGTCAGCTTTCTGGTGGTCTTCGGTGCCGGCCCCGGGACGTTGTAGCGCCGCCGGGGCACTGCTTATGGCAATTTGGGAGGTCATCCGTAAGTCAAGACCCTCAATCTGGGCACTTCCGGCCAGAAGTGTCCGAAATTGAGAGAGAGATCCTCAAACTCTTCCGGGGACGCATAGTTCAGGGTGGTCCAACGCGGCCTCGTCGAGGTGCGCGGCCGGCAGGGTCTCGGGACCCTCGCGCAGAGCGGCCCTGGCGACCGCGAGGGCGTCAATCGGATCCGACTTGCCGGCGCTGCGCTCGCCGCGGCGGCTTT
>Ga0265338_10000465_pt1 | contig 72165 bp, 71 predicted proteins | sample 42126metaG_FD_193579 | JGI IMG/M metagenome (GOLD analysis project Ga0265338, IMG submission 193579) | Rhizosphere microbial communities from Carex aquatilis grown in University of Washington, Seatle, WA, United States - 4-21-26 metaG | ecosystem: Host-associated > Plants > Roots > Rhizosphere...
GAACACCGGGTATATCAAAAGACAATCTCTCAACACATTCCACACACAACATCGAGGAGGTAAAGGAATCACCGGAATGAATGTTAAAGAAGAAGATGGCATTTTCCATATCCGCTCAGCACAGACGCATGATAATATTCTGTTCTTCACCAACAAGGGAAAAGCATATGCACTTAGAGCATACGAAATTGCTGAAAGTTCACGAACCAGCAAAGGCTCAGCCATTGTCAATCTTCTCAACATTGAAGCAGGTGAAAAAGTCGAGTCATTTGTTATTTATGGTAAATCAGTAAAAGATAACTATGTCTTCCTGACTACAAGAAACGGAACAGTCAAGAAAACACATATCAAAGAATTTGATAACATCCGCAGAAACGGTATGATTGCAATCAAACTCGATCCGGGCGATGAACTGGCATGGAGCAATCTTACCGATGGCAAGAACGATGTCCTTATTATTACCAAAGGCGGCAAAGCGATCAAATTCAGTGAAGCTTCCGTCCGTCCCCTCGGTCGCGCGACAACAGGTGTACGCGGCATCAAAATTGACAGCAAAGACCAGGTGATCGGCATGGATGTCATTACCAAAGGAGACAATCCTGAACTCTTTGTCATTATGGAAAACGGACTCGGTAAGAAAACACCTGTTGATCAATTCCCATTACAAAATAGGGGAGGGCAAGGAGTAAAAGTCGCCAAAGTCACCGACAGAACGGGTCAAGTCGTCACAGCTCAAATCATTCCACCGAATGGTGAAGAGATTATCATTACTTCCAAAAAAGGACAGATTGTGAAACTTGCTATCTCATCCATTCCGAAATTATCCCGTGACACCCAAGGCGTCATCCTGATGCGCTTCTCCCATGCGACAGACGGCGTCGCCTCAGCAACATGTTTGATGAAAGAGTAATAATTTTCTAGTTCCAACTTTTTTAAAATGTCCACAACGTTTATTTATACCGATTTAAAAATCTAAATAGTATTTTTCTTAAAAAATTTTTAGAGTCGTTGACATTTTCTTTTTAACGTTCTACACTTTTCTCATGTCAGAATCTTCAGAAATGCCTCCAATTAGACCATCTACAGAAACAACAACGGTAAAACTTAGAAAAATGATTCCAGGATTGGAAGAGAGAGCAGCACGACGAAGAGACTTTGCAGAAATTTTTGAAAAGGCCTTCGAACGTGTTACAACAGACGACCCGGAACAACTTACTCCATCTGAACATGATCACACACGATCTCCTTCACGAAGAGTCGACTATAATATTAGACCAGATGATATATCTGAAAACGTAACAATTTTTATGTTTGAGCCAAGAGAAGATGGAGAAATGACTTTATACGTAATTAGTCATGTTGGTTCTACCGAGGAGATGTATCAGGTAAACAAAAAAGGCGATCGTATTCAAGTTGGACTGTTAAGCCAGGGAGATGACAGAATTAGACAAAAAAGTGAAGGAATTCTTACTGAAAAAAATAAACTAACACAAAAAGGGAGAAAAAAGCTGATAGACTTATTAGATACACTACCATACGCTCAAAGATCATTTTTTCATACAGACCAAACCGCAGTTAATGACGAACTAGTAACTACAGCTACTGCAAATCTTGACGAGGAAATAAAGACCCTTCTAGACCCTGACGAACCAGAATAGATAAACTAGACTTATAACTTTCTCAGTTCATGTGATAAAAGGCTTCTTTTTCTCCGCTCCAAACGAAATTGCTCCAATCAACGCTGGATACCATTTCTATATGTACTTCTCACTCTGATTCCAACTTTTTCGGAGGTTCCCACAATTGTTTATTAATGATGTATAATAGCTCTATGAAACTGAGCGGGCGAGACATCGCTGAAAAACTATACGGAGACCTCAAAGAACGCATCGCAAAACTGCAAAAGAAAAATATAATTCCGCATCTTGTCGTCATCCTTGTCGGCGAAAATCCAGCATCTATTGCTTATGTCACACTCAAACAAAAGAAGGGTGAAGAAATTGGCGCCAAAGTTACAATGCTTCGCTACAATACTGATGTCACAACCGATGAGCTCATCGAAAAAGTAAAACTGCTCAACTCCGATCCGTATGTCCATGGTATTCTTATCCAGCGTCCGCTTCCAGAACAAATTGATGTAGAGAAGCTTGAGTTAACAACCAGTCCTGAAAAAGATATCGACGGCTTTCATCCTGATTCACCATATATATTGCCACTACCATTGGCTGTCGGAAAAATACTCGAAGAAGTATATCTACAAGAAAATAAAAAATCGAAAATTGAAGATAAGGCTTTTGTTGCTTGGCTAAAAACTAAAGATATCGCCCTCCTAGGCAAAGGTCCAACGGGCGGCGGACCGATCATTGAATATTTCAAAACATTAAACATCAAACCAATCCTTATCGATAGCAAAACAAAAGATCCGGAAAAGATTATGAAACGAGCAGATATCGTCATCTCAGCAGTGGGACGGGAAAACACAATAAAAGCAAAAGATCTCAAAAAAGGCGTCACTGTTATTAGCGTCGGCATCAATAGGGGAGAGAATAATAAATTACACGGCGACTATGATGAAGAATCTATCAAAGATATTGCGTCATACTATACGCCAACTCCCGGCGGCGTCGGTCCAGTCAATGTCGCGATGCTCTGGGTCAACCTCCTCACCGCCACAGAAAAGCAAAGTGCCTAATTTCTATTTGACAGATAAAAATCCTTTATGTTACAATATACTTAATCTATAAAAGCGTTTTTCCAATTTTGTAGGATAATAAGTTTACCGCAGTAGACGAATCTCGATACTAAATGTATCGAAGCGCTGCTTAGAAGAAAGCCTTAAATAAGCATAACTAAGCCGGAAGTCACCCGTAAAAATATGACAAAGCGTGTCGGCAAAGTCGGAGCGCAGATAATAAGTTTAGTCAATCTGTATATCCACCGCAAGGTGGTTTTTTGATGGGACATAACAATTTTGTCCCATCATAGTGTCCGAAAGGACAGCTATATTGTCTAAAAAAACAAGGTGGTACCGTCCAAAACTTGTGGGCCCTTGTAAATTTCTAAGATTTGTCTTGGAGATTTACAAGGGCTTTTTTTATGGAAAACACAGAAATTAGAAATGGAATAATAACTGTCCAAGCGTTGAGACCGGCAACTTATAGTGGCTTAGCTGTCGTGAGTGAAATTCCAGATAAATTACGGAAAGCATATGCTATAGGAATAAGTAGTGAATTAGCGGCTAATGCACAATTTATGGGAACGATGGAACCAGAAGAGATTGAATTTGCTATGAATACTGGAGGTTTCACGCTAGTAGTTGATCAAGGAACTAATCCGTGGGGATTACTTGGTTGTGCCCGCGATGTAGGCAAACTAGAAAAACCAGAAAGACATGAACTACCTCAAGTAACTTGGACCGTAGGAACATGGCTTGGTGCAAACGGCAATGGGAGACGAGCACTTAATGCAGCAGCTGACCATGCATACGCGCGTCCGGAAGTTAACGCTGTTGTGGCACTTGTAGGAACTAGTAATTATATTGGACGAAAATCGGCAGAGCGAGCAGGAGGTAGAGAGGTAGGGACAAGAGAATCAAAAAAAGTAAAAGGAGCACAAGTAACAGTTTTTCAATTGCGACCTAACTAATATGAAACTTTGGCAAAAAAATAAAACACAATTAAACAGCTTTATCGAACACTTTGAAACAAAGGATGATTTGCTGTGCGACCAGAAACTTATTCCCTATGATGTCTATGGATCACTCGCTCATGCAAAAATGCTTTGTAAAATTAACATACTCACAAACGATGAACTGCAAAAGCTAGAAAAAGGACTCAAAGAAATTCTGGAACTCAATAAAGAGGGGAAATTTATACTTGAGGCTGGAGATGAAGATATTCATACCAAAATAGAAAATTTCCTGACGGAAAAATACGGAGAAGTGGGCAAAAAAATTCATACAGCCCGGTCACGAAATGATCAGGTCTTAACTGCTATGCGACTTTTCAGTAAAGCAGAAATTGAAAAAATCCAGGAAGAGATAACAACGCTCATGAATATATTTAAAACCTTCCATAAAAACTACGGCAACTTGCCAATGCCCGGCTATACCCACATGCAAAAAGCCATGCCCACAACAATAGGTATGTGGATCGGTAGTTTCATCGATTCACTTGAAGATGACAGCAAAATGCTTCAGGCAGCTTACGATCTGATTGATCAATCGCCACTCGGTTCCGCAGCCGGTTTTGGCGTTCCTATAAAATTGGATAGGAAATACTCAGCAGATCTTCTTAATTTCAAAAAAGTTCAGCAAAATCCTATCTATTGCCAGCAGACACGGGGGAAATTTGAAGCAGCAATGCTTGCAACCTTTGTGCAAATTCTTATGACGATCAATAAATTTGCATCCGATGTCCTGTTATTTACAACCCAGGAATTCAATTATTTTAACGCATCAGGGGAAGTTACGACAGGCTCCAGTATTATGCCGCAGAAAAAAAATCTTGATCTTGCCGAACTCCTCCGGAGTAAAGTGCATCTCGTTCTGGGACACTACACGCAAATCATTTCATTAAATGCAAATCTCATCTCGGGCTATAACAGAGACTATCAGGAAAGTAAAAAGCCCTTCATGGAAAGTATTGAAATAACAATGCAAAGTATTCAAGCGATGCAAATTCTGGTACAAAACCTTAAACCAAACAAAGAAGCACTGGAAAACGCAATGACTCAAGAACTATATGCAACAGAAGAAGCACTCAATCTGGTTCTCAAAGGAGAAAGTTTCAGAAATGCCTATCAAAAAGTCGGAGAAAAATATTAATTTTTCAAATAAATGCCTTGACAAGATAAAAATGATACTTTAGAATAATCAGAATCGCGCGTTTTCTTTAAAAATATGCAAAAAGATACAAAATATGTAAAAGTTGCTTCCTACGAAGGGAAAAAAGGAGAAGTAAAAAAAGTTGTCCTTCTGTATTCTGGTGGTCTGGATACTTCGGTCATGCTCAAGTGGATTCAGGATGAATATAAAGCAGAAGTCATAGCTCTCACTGTTGATATTGGACAGCTCGCAGATGATCTGGAAGAAGTCAAGAAAAAAGCTATCAAACTTGGCGCAGTAAAATCTTTTGTTATTGATGCCAAAGATGAGTTTGCCAACGAGTATATTTCAAAAGGCATCAAAGCAAATGCTGAATATCAAGGTGCTTATCATATGTCCACGCCAATCGGTAGACCGCTTCTTGCCAAATGGGCAGTCAAAATTGCAGCACAGGAAGGAGCGGACGCTATAGCTCATGGTTGCACTGGAAAAGGAAACGACCAGGTCCGTATTGAAGGAACAGCCCTTGCGCTCAATCCTGATATCAAAATAATCGCACCTGTCAGAGAGTGGAGTATGGGAAGGCTTGAAGAGCTTGAGTATGCAAAAAAACATGGCATTCCCGTCCGACAGACGGCTGATAAGCCTTATTCCTATGATGACAACATGTGGGGAGTAACGAGTGAAGGAGGAGAAATTGAAAACCCGGCACTGATTCCACCTATGGAAAAAATTTTACAAATTACAACTCATCCCAAAGATGCACCTGATGCAGAAGAAATTGTAGAACTTGAATTTGTCAAAGGAATTCCTGTCGCTCTCAACGGAAAAAACATGAAGTTAGCAGATATCATTTTTGAACTCAATAAGATTGGTGGCAAAAATGCTGTAGGAATCGTTCATTTGATTGAAGATCGAGTAGTAGGTCTCAAAGTTCGTGGTCTTTATGAAGCTCCAGCCGCAAGAATTATTATCACTGCTCACAAAGATCTCGAAAAATACGTTTCGACCCGTATGGAGAATGAATTTAAGAAGACCGTTGATACAAAGTGGGCGTATCTTTGTTATGGAGCTCTGTGGCTTGAACCATTGATGAGTGATCTGAATGCCTATATTGATAACGTCAATCAAAAAGTCACCGGAAAAGTAAAAGTACGGCTGTACAAAGGTTCTAGCGAAGCAGTTGCTGTTGAAACACCAAATACCATCTTTGAAGAAAAACTGGCAACTTTTATGACCTCTGGCGCAACTGATTTCAATCAGAATGCTTCGGCAGGATTTACGGAACTATATACTTTGCAAATGAAACTTGCTCAACGCGCTGAAAAAACTGCGTTGTTATCCATTGGCAAAAGGCAAAACAAAATCAAGCTCCTGCCAACTATTAAGAAGCTCTATGACATGCACTATAAATTGTATGCAACTTATAAAACACACAAATTCCTCATGACAAACGGAATCGAATCAATTCTCGTCAATAAAGTTTCCCAACCGCAACTCAAACCAAATCTCGGAGAACTGCTGGATGCCAACAGATTTGATCTTATTATTAACATCCCAATGGAGAGGGAAGTCACCCAAACTGATGGCAAAGTCATAAGGACAAAAGCAGTCGAGCACAATGTTAAACTCATCACCTCAGTCCCCGTTGCCCAAGACTTCGTGAACCAACTTCAGGCAGCAAGAGTATAACTTGTCATTCCGAGCGAAGTGGAACGAAGTCGAGGAATCACATACCATAAAAGCAACTTAGTGACGTGAGATCCTTCGACTCTCCCGACTAAATCGGGATCGCTCAGGATGACAATAATTTATAGTATGCAATCCAAACTCATTAAAAAAGTTCTCATGTGCAAGCCACTATATTTTGACACGCTTGATTACATCATCAATCCCTGGATGCAGCCAGGAACAATCAATGGAGAAAAAGCAATGCGAGAATGGAATGAGCTAGTGAGTGTTTATCAAAATCAAGGAATCCATGTCGAAATAATTGATCAGCAAAAAGGAAATCCCGATATGGTCTTCACAGCTGATCAAGGGATAGTTCAAGGAAATAAAGTGCTTCTCAGCAGATTCTGGACAAAAGAGAGACGAAACGAGTCGAGTTATTATGAACCATGGTTTCATGAACATGACTATCAAGTGATAACGTTGCCCGAAGATATTTATTTTGAAGGCAATGGCGACTCATCCCAATGGAGAGATAAAATTTTTATCGGTGTTGGATACCGAGCTAATGATAAAACGTGCAGTGAAATTGGCAAACTTTTAGATCATGAAGTTATCCCGCTTGAGATAATTGATCCGAAATTTTATCATCTCGACGTTGGATTTTTTGCACTTAATGACGATACAATTTTTTATTATCCGTCAGCATTTTCCGAAAAGAGTAGGGGAGTGCTCAAAAAATTAGTGCCAAATTTGATTGAATTTACAAAAGAAGAAGCAATTGGATTCTGTGCCAACAGCGTAGTCACGGATCATCAGGTCATCCATCAAAAAAGTAACCAAACATTTACTGACAAACTTGCAGAACTGGGATACAACTCGATTGAAGTTGATGTAAGTGAATTCGGCAAATCCGGCGGCGGAATCCATTGTCTGACAAATATACTGCAAGAGACAGCCTCATAAAAATCTACTATACTAACAGTATGAAAAAGAATAAAGAGTTTCTAACAGGAGTTCTTTTTTCTCTGACAAACTCGCTCAGTCTTGGTATTTTAGGAGTTGTTGATAAGATCGGAGCCGAGCATTACGCAAGTTCTATTGTTTTTTCACTGCAAAGTGTCTTCTTTTCTTTTCTCTTTGTAACTCTTTTTTCCCTCTTTTATTTCAAAAAGTCATATATACGAAACATTAAAGGCATTCCACCTTCACTCATGACACTTATCATTCTCGTCGGTATTTTTGCATCAGGTCTTTATATTCTGTTCCGTTTCCTTGGCTTGACACAATCAACAGGTACCTTTGCAACGCTCGCACAAGTTGTTATCACGGCTGAAACGGCAATAGCAGCCTTTATTTTTTTGAAAGAAAAACTTTCCAAAATATTTTGGCTGCTCTTTGTTATTATTCTGATTGCAATTTATTTTGTTTCTGTCGGCAAGTTCCAACTCACAACGCTGCAAAGGGGAGATATACTTATCATGATCGGTGCATCCTTTGTTACCTTTGCCAATATATTTTCCAAGCTGGTCGTAAACAAAATCAATCCGGTTATTCTCTCAGAAGGGAGATTTCTCTTTGGATCAATCTTCTTATTACTTACTGCACTATTCTTCTTTCATCAGACTAATTTGTTTGCATTTTCAATCTGGTCACTAATCAGTGGATTTTTCTGGGCTATTAATGTAATCGCATTTAATTTTGCCATTAAAAAAATTGGTGTCACTCTCACAACCTCGCTTCTTATGATTGCACCAATTTATACGATGATCTTGGAGTATCTTATTTTGAAACAAACCTTTAATCTTCTCCAGATCACAGCGGCATTCGTGGTAATTATCAGCGGAATTTTAATGGTGATTTTAAAAGAGAAATAAACTAGACAATTCCCAACGCTTTTCTGCCATTAACTGTAGCTATTTTTACCAATTCCTCAATCTCTAAGAACCTATTTCCTGTTGCCAACAGTAGCAATTCTTGCCACATATTACCGTCACAAAAAGGAACCATATAATCACAAATATTATCAGTGCCAAGTGCGACGGTAATACCTTCTGGCACTAACTCATCTACTGGTGTAATCGAGTTATGGAACGGCTGCATTGTTTCTGATCGCTTTGTATCAATCCATGCAATAGGACAGGCAATCATTATCAAATTAGCCTTTTTCATTTTTGCATAAACTTTTTGTCGGTATTCTTTTGGATGTGCGCCGAGCGATATACCATGAATAGCAACAACTCTGCCTTGCATACCATAATCAATAGTCTTGTCTGCAAGCAATTCTGTTTCTTTATCTGTATTAACATTAAACTGATCAACATGGACATGTACCATTTTGTTATATTTTTTGGCTGTTTCAAGAAGAATATTAATATGTTCTTCTCCCTTTCCATAATCAATTTCATCTCGCTTTGGTAAACCACCAATGATATCAACTGCTTCTGCGCCGATATCAAACCACTTTCTTGCTTCTTTATTAATAACCCCTTTCAAGACTTGATTGATTAATTTGACGGTAAGTTGATTTTTATACTGCTCTCGCGCCTTTAAAAGTCCTTTAAGAGCTCTATCTTCACAAATCGGATCTACATCAACAAAAGAACCAATAGCAGTAACTCCTTGTTCAATCATAACCTCATATGCCATTGATGCTCTTCGGTAATATTCATCAACCGATGCATTTTTTACCACATCAACAAGATCCCATTTTTCTACAAGATTATATTTTTTGTAAATATCTAGAGTATCAGGATTTATTGTAAAAGCTCTATCAGCATGAGCATGAGCATTAACCCATCCACCGTTTTTTTTAATTTCTTCAAGAAGGAGTTTTTTAAAGTTCCAAATGTGTTCGGAGGGACTGGTAGGTGAAATCTTCTTTTTTTCTTTAGTATTTTTTTCGTTTAAATCAGTAGCAGAGGAAATCTTCTTTACTTTCACTGGACTATTATAAGTTTTATTAAAAAAGAATGCAATAATTATCCAAAATGTCGTTTTTCTTATAAAGAAGTAAATTTATAAGAAAATTGCATTAAAAGCATAAGCTCGAGTGCAATTTTTTTGTATTATTGCTTTTTCTAGATAAATTTGCTAATATCTTCTTTTAGGAGCAAAACTGTTCCTAAACTATGCCAAACGATTCTGTTATCAAAATAAACGGCAACTTCAAGGGAAAAGATATCCTCTCACTCGATCAATTTTCAACATCTGACCTCGAAATTCTTTTTAAGCATACCAATACCATGAAGGAAATTGGTGCAAACGCAAAACCTTCTGAAATTCTTAAGGGAAACATTGTTACCCTGCTTTTTTATGAACCATCAAGCCGTACTTTTGGTTCATTTGCAGCAGCAGTCAAACAGTTGGGTGGACAAACAATTGATATTATTAATCCGCAACAGTTCTCATCTGTTGCCAAAGGAGAAACTCTTGAAGATACGATTAGAGTTTTCGAAGCTTACTGTGACGCAATTGTAATTCGTCACCCAACCGTAGGAACAGCACAAAAAGCAGCGGAAGCTGCTTCTTCTGTACCAATAATCAATGCTGGCGATGGAATAGGACAGCATCCAACGCAAGGACTTCTTGATCTTGCTACTGTATATGAAAAATTTGGCAGATTGGATAATCTCGTCGGAGTAGCCGCAGGAGATATTCTCAACGGAAGAACTATCCGTTCTTTTATGAAAGGACTATCTCTCTATAAAAACAACACAGTCTATCTTCTCTCTCCAAAGGAATTGCAATTAACGCGGGAAGATTTTAAGGATTTTCAAAAACGTGGATTGAAAGTTATTGAAATTACCAATGAAAAAGACATGCCGAAAAATGCAGATTTCTGGTACTGGACACGTGTCCAGAAAGAACGTTTTGCAAATGAAGAAGATTATGAAAAGGTAAAAAATACATTTATTTTGAATAAGCAACTCGTTGATGAATTTGCCGGAAAAGAAACGATCTTTATGCATCCACTGCCACGAGTTGGAGAGATTACGACTGAAATTGATGAAGATCCCCGAGCACAGTATTTGCGCTCGGAAATCAGAAATGGCATGTATATCAGAATGGCGCTGATTGCATTGGTATTGGGCAAACTGTAAATTACGAATGATTGGTAAACTTATTTTAACTGACGGGACAATAATTGAGGGGCAATCCTTTGGCGCTGACCAAAGTAGTGCCGGAGAAGTCGTTTTTGCAACCGGCATGACAGGCTACCCACAAGCCTTCACTGATCCATCTTTCGCCGGACAAATCCTCGTTATGACCTATCCACTGATTGGCAATTATGGAGTCCCTGCCAAAGAACTATGGGAATCGGATAAACTGCAAATCAATGGCTTAATCGTTTCCAATTATATTGATACGCCCTCACATTTCCAAAGTAAACAAACACTTGCTTCCTGGCTCAAAAAAAGCAAAGTACCTGGACTCGAAATTAAAGATACCCGTATGCTGACGCAGCGTTTACGAGAGAAAGGCGTCATGCTTGGTAAAATTATCATCAATAACGATATTCCGCAATACGATCCGAATGAAGATAATCTCGTCGCAAAAGTTTCAACAAAAAAAGTAACAAAGGAAGGGAAAGGTAACAAAACAATCGTCATCATCGACTGCGGAGCAAAACGCAATATCACCCGATGTTTCCTCCAAAGAGGTGTCCAGACAATTACTGTCCCATGGAATTATGATCCATTTGAAAACAATCTCAAATTTGATGCACTTTTTATTTCTAACGGACCAGGCGATCCAAAAATGGCAGATAAGACAATTCTGACGATTAAAAAAGCTTTAGAAAATAAAATTCCCACATTGGGCATTTGTCTCGGAAATCAACTGCTTGCGCTTGCTGCCGGCGGCGATACCTATAAATTAAAATACGGTCATCGGAGTCAGAATCAACCATGCCGGATGGTAGGCACTGATCGCTGTTATATCACGACACAAAATCACGGATTTGCGATAAAAAAAGTACCAAGTGGATTTAATCCATGGTTTGTCAACGCAAACGATCAAACAATCGAAGGCATCATCCATAAAAAATATCCTTTTATGTCAGTCCAATTTCACCCCGAAGCAACTCCTGGTCCGATGGATACCGAATGGATTTTTGATTACTTTTTGGAAAGGGTGAAACACTTGTCATCCTGAGCGGAGCGAGAGCGAAGTCGAAGGATCTCACACCACAAAAGCAACTCAGTGGTATGAGATTCCTCGATTCCGTTTCACTTCACTCGGAATGACAAAAGTAAAGTTATGAAAGAGAAAAAAATAAAAAAAGTACTTCTTCTTGGCTCAGGTGCTCTAAAAATAGGGGAAGCAGGAGAATTTGATTATTCCGGCTCGCAAGCGATTAAAGCACTGAAAGAAGAGGGAATAAAAATAATTCTTGTGAATCCCAATATAGCAACGATTCAGACATCAAAAAATATGGCTGATGAGGTCTATTTTTTGCCGGTTACGCCGTACTTCGTTGAAAAAATAATTGCCAAAGAAAAACCCGATAGCATCCTTCTTTCTTTCGGCGGACAGACAGCGCTAAACTGCGGATTAGCATTAAATAAATCTGGCGTTCTAAAAAAATATGGTGTTACAATCCTGGGAACACCAATCTCAGCAATTCAACTTACTGAAGACCGCGATGAATTCGCTGAACATCTGCACAAAATCAACATCCCAACACCGAAATCTCAAGCAGCGACAACTCTTCGTGATGCGAAAAAAATTGTAGAGAAACTTGGATTTCCGCTTATGATTCGCGCTGGCTACGCACTTGGAGGGCAGGGGAGTGGCGTTGCAAAAAATGCCACAGAACTGGAGCAGATCGTTACACGAGCGCTTGCGTTCGCACCACAAGTCCTCATTGAGCAATATCTTCATCACTTCAAGGAAGTTGAATATGAAGTCGTCCGCGACCAATATGATAACTGTATCACCGTCTGTAATATGGAGAATATGGACCCGCTCGGCATTCATACGGGAGAATCAATTGTCGTCGCACCGAGCCAAACGCTCACCAATGAAGAATTTCATGGACTAAGAAAAGCATCAATCGATATCGTCAAAAGTCTCGGAATAGTGGGGGAGTGTAATGTCCAGTTTGCGCTGAATCCGCATCCAAAAAAAGGAACACTTGATTATTATGTCATCGAGGTTAATGCAAGGCTCTCTCGAAGTTCAGCACTTGCCAGTAAAGCAACAGGCTATCCGCTTGCGTATATCGCAGCCAAACTTGCTCTCGGCTATAATCTTGCAAACCTTCAAAATAAAGTAACAGGCGTCACTTCTGCTTGTTTTGAACCGGCACTTGATTATATTGTAGTCAAAATGCCCCGATGGGATCTGGATAAGTTTAAAGGTGCTGACCAAAAACTTGGCAGCAGCATGAAATCAGTCGGGGAAGTCATGGGAATCGGAAAGACATTTGAGGAAGCATATCAGAAAGCAATTCGCATGCTTGATCTGGAATATGAAGGAGCGACATCCGAACGACTCTTTAATGAAAAACAGGATATCGAAGATGCAATAAAGAATGCTACACCAAAAAGAAAATTTGCTTTGGCAAAAGCGCTTAAACAGGGAATTTCTATAGATAAAATTTACAAACTCTCAGGAATCGATCCATGGTTTTTGTATCGGATTAAAAATATTGTTGATCATGAAGTGCAACTTGCAAAAAGTAAAAAACTAAAAGCTGAATTTTTACTTGAATTAAAGCAACTCGGCTTCTCAGACAAACGAATAGGGGAGTTGCTTGGGAAAAGCGGACTGGAAATACGAGAACTCCGCAAAAAATGGAATATTCTTCCCTCAATTCTGCAAATCGATACCCTTGCAGCAGAATTTCCGGCTAAAACAAATTATCTTTATACAACATATAACGCAACACATAATGATATAAAACCGTCAGGCAAACAAGCAATCATCGTTCTGGGCTCAGGCCCGTATCATATCGGTTCATCAGTTGAATTTGATTGGGGATCTGTAAATACCGTAATGAACCTTAAAAAATATAAAAAACAATCAATCATTATCAATTGCAATCCTGAAACCGTCTCAACGGATTATGACATCTCAGACAGACTGTATTTTGAAGAACTGACGTTTGAGCGGATTGCCGATATCTATGAATTTGAAAATCCGACAGGCATTATTGTTTCAGTCGGTGGACAAACACCAAATAACCGTGCTAAGTCTCTTCATCAGTATGGCGCTAAAATTCTTGGGACAAGCCCCGTTGATATCGATAGGGCAGAGGACCGGAATAAATTTTCAACACTTCTAGATAAATTGCAGATCAAACAGCCCGCCTGGCAGGCGTTTACGACGCTAAATTCTCTTGAGAAATTTGTCGATGAGATTGGTTTTCCAGTCGTGATCCGTCCATCCTATGTACTCTCCGGCAGTGCGATGAATGTATGTTACACCAAAGAAGATCTGGAGAAATATCTTGATGAGGCAACAAAAATTTCCAGTGAATATCCCGTGACGATTTCAAAATTCTTCCGCCATGCAAAAGAAATAGAACTAGATGCAGTTGCGCAAAATGGCGTTCTGAAGGCAGGTGTTATTTCAGAACACGTCGAGTACGCCGGCGTCCATTCAGGAGATGCAACCATTATGCTTCCTGCCAAAAACGTCGCAGAAGAAATTCAAAAACAAATGATGCAAATAGGCAAAGACTTGGCAAAAGAGCTGCATATCACGGGACCTTTCAATATCCAATTCTTGCTCAAAGATAATACTATTTATATTATAGAGACCAATCTGCGTGCCTCACGAACCTTTCCGTTTATCGCAAAAGTTACAGGAATAAATCTCATCGAACTGTTCATCAATGCACTTTTCCAAAAGACTATTCCTTCTGTTTCTGTACAAAAACTACGCTACACAGCCGTCAAAGTTGCGCAGTTTTCTTTTGCCAGATTGACAGGCGCACATCCGCAACTCGGTGTTGAAATGGCATCAACGGGTGAGGTTGCCTGTTTTGGCAAAGATCTTGAAGAAGCATATCTCAAGGGCATCTTGTCAACCGGCGGCAAAGTCCCGCAAAAAGGAATCTTCATCAGCCTTGGTGGAGATGCGAAAAAGAACGATTTTCTCGCAAGCTGTAAAAAATTAGTAAAATTAAACCTACCACTCTATGCAACAGAAGGGACAGGTAAATTTCTTGCAGAGCATGGCATCAAAACCAAAAAGCTTTATAAAATTTACGAGAAAAAATCTCCCAATATTATTGACTACTTCCACAATGGTAAAATTGATTTGGTTATCAATATTGTGGATATGCACTTACGAAAAGATACCTCAGATTCTTTTGAGATCAGACGCGCAGCATCCGATAGTAACATCATGACGATAACAAAAATTAAACAAGCAGAGTTGTTCGTTGATGCTGTGGTAAATAAGGGACTTGAAAAACTGGAAATAAAAGCATGGAGTGAATATTTATGATCACATTACCGGGACTTATTGACCCGCACGTCCATCTCCGTTACCTGAATCCTGAAAAAGAGGATTTTTTAACAAGTACCAATGCAGCAATTGCTGGCGGATTTACCATGGTACTGGACATGCCAAATAATAATCCTCCAATCACTACTTTTCCTCGGCTGCAAATGAAAATCGATCAAGCAAGCCATTATACGAAATATGATGTCGGGTTTTATTTTGGCTCTCAAGGTGATAATTTAGATGAATTTGCGAAGGTGAAAGATTTAGTATTCGGTTTGAAACTATACTTAAATATGACAACTGGCGGATATATCATCGATGAACAAACTATGAAAAAAATTTATAAAAAATGGTTTGCAGTAACCAAAGGTAAAAAGCCAATCTTTCTCCATGCAGAAGAAGATGTCTTTGATTCTGTTACAAAAGTGATCAAGGAAACAAACCAACCAACACATATCGGGCATGTTTCATCGGAAGAAGAATTAACAAAGATTATTAAGCTCAAAGAAAAAGGACTGCCGATCACTTGTGGCGTAACTCCGCACCATTTATTTCTCACGCAAGAAGATGAAAAGAAACTTGGACCGTATGCCTTAATGAAACCGCGTCTCAAAACGAAAAAGGATCAAAAGTTTCTGTGGGATCATTTTTCAGATATTGATGTCGTTGAGTCCGATCATGCGCCTCACACTCGTGATGAAAAACTGTCAAAAAATCCGCCATATGGTGTACCGGGACTTGAGACAACACTACCACTTCTTTTGACTGCGATGCACGAAGGAAGAATTACTAAAGAAGACATTATTGATAAATGTTATACCAGACCAAAACAAATTTTTCATGTGCCGGATCAACCCGATACCCACATTATTGTTGATGAAAATGAAAAATGGACTATCAAAAATGGCAAACTCTATACGAAATGCAATTGGTCTCCCTTTAACGGACGGGAAGTCACAGGAAGAGTTAAAGAGGTTGTCATCCGAGGGAAAAAAGTTTTTGAAGATGGTAAAATACTTGCAGAAGTTGGCTTTGGAAAAATAGTATAAAGAGAATGACTCTTCAAGAAAAACAACATATTATCAGTAATCATCCTGTCTTCACTGGCTTACAGAAAGAATTAATAGATTTTGTAGCAGAGCGAGTACAAGAGAAAAACTATTCCTCCCATGAAATTATTATTCGGCAAGGAGATAAATCAGACGCTGTTTATCTTATCTATAATGGCTTATATAAAGTATATATTTTAAATGATGAAGGTAAACCGATTCCTGTTAAGACTTCTGAAGTACAGGATTTTGTAGGAGATTTAGGCGTGGTAGATGGCAAACCTGTTCCTGCAACTGTTGAAGCACTACAAGAAACGAATGCACTCATTATAAGCAAAGAAAATTTTCTTTTGGTCATGAATACGTATCCATCCTTTGTCCGCCATCTGCTCAATCTCTGGGGAAAAAAAGTAAGAATTATCAATGAACAAAGAGAGAATAGTTTTTCTTTGCAGTTAAAAGAGAGGACACTTTTTATTTTGAAGAAACTCGCTCCCGCCTTCCCAAATAACACAATTACGCTTTCTCAAGAAGAGATTGCTTTTATGGTAGGAGCAACCCGTGCAAGAGTAAATGAAGTATTACACGAGCTTGAGCAAGAGAAAAAAATTTCGCTTGCACACCATACGATACAAATTCTCTAAGCAAATTGTTCCCGAAGGAACATACTATTTGTATAATAATGCTATACTATAAATGAAGCTAAACCTATGAAAAAGCAATTACAAACACCATTCTACGATCCTGGAAAAACTTACGAAGAAAACTATGACAACGGTCCATTTGGTGGATTTGCCGATGGAAAAGTTTTTAAACAGACAGGTGAGCCACAATATGAATATCATGGGCAGAAAGTCTTTCTTCCGTTTGGCATACCCGCAGGTCCTTTACTCAACAGCAATTTTGTCAAAGCAGCGTTTGAGAAAGGCTTTGATATTTGTGTTTACAAAACCGTACGAAGTGACTTTTATCCCAGTCATCCGTTTCCCAACATTCTCTCAGTGCACACCAACGGAGATTTAACGCTTGAGAGACTTAAAATGCCGCTCGTCGCGGATACTCATTACGAAGAACCGATTGCCATAACAAATTCCTTTAACGTCCCGTCCAAAACAGTCAAAATCTGGCAAACTGACATGAAAAAAGCTATAAACTACGCCAGAAAAGGACAAGTATTGATCGGAAGTTTTATGGGGACAGTTAGACCAAATCAAACAAAACAAGAATTTATAGACGATTGGGCAGTAGCAGCGAAACTTGTTTTTGAAACTGGAGTAACAATAGTCGAAGCTGATTTGTCCTGTCCAAATAACGGAGCAGAAGGACTGGTTTGCTATGATATTGAGACAACTGAAAATATTTGTAAAGGTATTCGTAAAGTTATTGGTAAAGTACCATTTGTCCTTAAAGTTGGTTATTATGAAGATGATAGCAAACTTGAAAAACTTGCAGAAATCGCCAACGAATATGGCAATGGTATATGCGCAATCAATACGCTTCAGGGGATTATTGTAGATAAAGATGGCAATCAAGCGCTCCCTGGAAAGACAAGGGCAACAGCAGGAATATGCGGAGAACCAATCAAATGGGCAGGACTTGCTATGGTAGAAAGGCTTAAAGCAATTCGAGAAAAACATAATTATTCTTTTACTATCGAAGGCACCGGGGGAGTAACAACAACTGAAGATTATTTTGCATACAAAAACGTCGGAGCAGATGCGGTCTTTTCCGCAACCGGTGCGATGTGGAATCCATCTCTGGCAGAAGAGATAAAAGGACTATGAATTTTAAAACACTCAAACAAAATTACATCAATGGATTGATTGAAACAAAAGCAATTCTTATCAAACCCATTAACGAAGAAGTATTCACCCTAAGAAGCGGTCGAAGATCTCCGGTATATTTTGACCACAGCAGACTTGGAACTGATTCGAAAGCATATAAATCCTTTATTGATGCGATCCAGTATTTGCTAAAAGAAGTGTATAAAAATAATGAATTTGTCCTTTGTAATGTCGATTCCAAAATCAGTCCACAGATGGCTGGATCTATCGCTTATAATTTAAATAAACCACAGATAGTATATAAAACAAAGGCGTTAACAGAAATAGAAAAAGGTCCAAAACGACAAGTAACAGGCGATGCTTCGTGGGATTTCCCCGTTGCAATTGTTGATGATGTCGCGACCAGTATCGATGGGACAGCAAAAGGAGTAGGGGACCTGGTAAAATCAACATTTCCAAATCTGACAGATATTCAAATATTCGTAGGAGTTATTAGAAACCTCGACGAAGGGACATATAAAAAACATTATCTCGTTACACAGGACGAGTTAATTGATATAATCTGGAAAGATCTTACACAAGAACAGCAACAAGCAATAAAAAAGGAAAGGAACAGGGAATAATGGATTTCAAACAAAAACTCGACAATATCACCAAAAAAAATGACTCTCTCGTTTGTGTCGGGCTTGATAGTGCTTTTGACAAACTGCCGGAAAGTATCAAATCACACGAACATCAGCAGTTTGCATTCAATAAAGCAATCATTGATGCAACACATGATCTAGTATGCGCCTACAAACCAAACCCTGCATTTTATGAAGCCCGCGGTGATATCGGAATAAAAGAACTCAAACTAACCTGCGATTACCTCAAAAAAACGTATCCCGAAATTCCAATAATTCTTGACGCCAAAAGAGGAGACATTGGCAATACGAATGAAGGCTATGCTGCGTATGTTTTCGATTATCTGCAAGCTGATGCAATAACAGTAATGCCCTATATGGGTATTGAATCACTGAGTGTTTTTTTCAACCATGAAGGAAAAGGAATCATTGTCGGCTGTCATTCATCAAATCCCGGCGCCAAAGAATTCCAGGAAAAGCTATTCTTCCCTGAGCGACCAGAGGGAGTCGAAGGGGACAATCATAAACCAAAGCCATTATATCATATCGTTGCTGAAGAAATTATGAAACAGCACGGTGATAACCCAAATGCTATGATTTTCATGGGCGCGACTTTTCCGGAAGAATTAGGCACGATTCGAGAAATTATAGGTGATATGACAATTCTCGCACCAGGAGTAGGGGCACAAGAAGGTGTGCTTGAAAAAGTAGTGAGAGCCGGAGTAAATTCTCAAAAAGCAGGCTTGATTATCAACTCCTCACGAGGCATAATATTTGCATCAACTGGAGAAGATTTCGCAGAGAAAGCACGGGAAGAAACAGAAAAATTAAGAGATGAGATAAACAAATATCGATAAAAAAATTGTTCTCTAAAGAACAGCTTTATTTGATATATTTATTATAATTACCATCATATGATTATTGATGACAAAAAAATAGCAAAACTATTACTCTCAATCGGAGCAATGACATTCCGTTTTAACCCGCCCTATGTCTTCACTACAGGGCTTAAAAGTCCGGTTTATCTTGATAACAGACTTGTCATGTCATATCCAAAAGTACGAAAACAAATAGTCGATGCCTATATAAACGTTATTAAAGAAAATATTGGATTGGAGAATATAGATTGTATTTCAGCAACAGCTACTGCTGCGATTCCACAAGGTGCATGGGTTGCTGACCGACTTAACTTGCCTATGGTTTTTGTTCGTCCTACAACCAAAAGTTATGGAAAACAAACACAAGTTGAAGGCGTAGTTAATAAAAAAGCGAACATACTTATTATCGAGGATCATATTTCTACTGCAGCAAGTGTTGCAGGGAATGCACAGGCTATAAGAAAACTTGGAGGAATAGTAAAGTATGCTATCGCAACGACAACGTATGAGACAGCCAAATCTATAGAAATATTGAAAGAAAATAAGATAAAACTTATTCCATTAACAACTGGTAAAGTACTGGTGCAAACAGCTTTTGAAGAAAAACTTATTTCACAAAAAGAAAAAGAATCTATAGATGTTTGGTTCCAAGATCCTCCAACCTGGGCAAAAAAAATGGGTTTTGAATAATTGTCTTCACAAAGCAGTAGAAACCTAAATAAGCCTATAGTTGATTACTCGTCCACCCTTTGTTATACTTCCTCTACTTAAAATTATCCATAGTTTTTTAGGGAACATATGAATGGAGAAAAACGTATACCAATAGAGGCAGTCGCTGCACGCAGGCATCAAGTTGCTGGAACCCTTCGTGAACAGCGTAAACTTCTTGCAAAAGATTATGGACATATTACTCAGTTTACCGCATACGTAAATACTTCTCGTATGGATCCAGGTAGAAGAGCCGACTTAACAAAACTGAAGCGCCAAGTTAAAGAGAAAGAAGAACAAATAGGTTTAACTGCTGCTAAAAAAGCATTAGGAGAAGTTGATGCAATATTGATTGAACGTGCCACTGATCTCCGTGATTCACTTAGAGAAAGAGAAACAGAAATTGTAGCTTTTTCTGAGTTACAGCAAGAAGGTGAATTAACACGAGAACAAGCAAGAGCAATGCAACTTCACCTTTGGCGGAGATGGCATAGGGATAATGCCCTCCGCCATGAAATTCCAGGATTGCAAGGAGGCTTTAAATTTACATGAAACACCTGCAGCACCAAGGGATATGGAACCCAATAAAGAAATCAGATTACGTGCTTTGGCTGAAGGTAATCCATTAACAGAAAGAGCAAAGCCAACTATATTGTTGACAACAGTTACTGATGAGTCTGGTTCTGCAGCTACAGAGCTTGAAGAACCTGCTTCTTTCTCTCCACGTAAAGAGAGAGATGACCATGAAGATTTAGTCTTAGGAGCATCTCCCACACTATCACTAGAAGACCTTCCAGATACTACAGACAGTACGGTTTCTGTTACCGTTGAATCACCCCCAACAAAAAGAACAATAGTTAAAACGAGAGAACCAAAAACTTTTAAAGAAAAACAACCTTATACAGAAATAACCCCAAGAAGAAATAGATGAGAGAATTAGAAGTATAACAGAATTATTGGAACCCTGTAGACTTGATCATGGAGCAACGCTGGCCGGATTACGGAGCATTCTATCTCCACGGCTTATTAGAGCATTAAGTGATACTGCAGTCGCAAGGTTTATGGAACAGGAATATATTCCTCAGCCAGACAGTAAACGACGCTTTAGCCCGGAGGCAGTTACAACACTTTTGTGTCTCGTGTCCAGTTGGGAAAATGGAGGAACCCTTGCACAACCTCAACAAAGAGAGCTCCATGGTTCTGTCCAAACTATTATGGCAGAGGTAAACGAGCAAAAAGTAAAAAACGCTCCTGATGAAGAAGTCATTGCTGATTTACAAGCACCTATTCTGTTAGCATTAAAAAATGTACCTGCCGCGGAATCGTTATCACAACTTCTTGAAGGTTCATTATCAGAGTCTGACAACTATTACTTATCGATAAAATTACGGCATCTAGCATTGAGGACAAATAGACAAATAGCAAGAGCTATAGGAAGACCTGAAGGATATGTCGGGTATTACATAATAAAAATTAGAGCACAAGAAGTTTTGCCATCCAAAGCAGCTTTACGAAAACGACTATTGGCTGAACTTATTACCACCGGCAGAACACCTGATGAAATAGCTGATGCATTAAATGTTGAAGTAGGATATCTAAAAGTGCTCGTGAACCGATATAATCTACCGAAATTTCCAAGAGCTGTAAATCAAAAATTAGCTGATAGAGACAAGCAGGTTGCAGAGTTGCTTCAGCATGGTTCCTCGAAGATACAAATTCAGACAAAATTAGGAATCTCACCATACAAGGTTAAAAAGTCAATTAAACGTTTACATGACTAAGGAGCTCCTATAAGAAGTATGTGCTCTTTTTGTTAAAATCTAACTTCTAACCCAATTCATACAAACGTAGAGCACTCTATGTGTTATATAATTATAGTATGTTGAAATTTAACTCTCTGCTTCTTTTTTCAGAAAATCCCGAGGAACTTGCAGAATTCTATAAAAAAGTCTTCAAAAAAGATCCTGAGTGGGACAATGGCGGATATAGCGGATTTAAACTTGGCGAAGGCATGGTTATGGTAGGCCCGCATGATAAAGTGCATGGTGAAAATAAGAATCCTGAAAGGATGATTGTCAATTTCGAGACAGAAGATGTAAAAGGAGACTTTGAAAGAATAAAAAAACTCGGTGCAAAAGTTATTGCCGAACCATATGCTCCCGGTGAAGCAGAAGACATGTTACTTGCAACATTTGCTGATCCCGATGGCAACTATTTCCAACTTGCGTCCCCGATGAAATAAGATTAAAAATTGGAAATTGAAAAAATTCATGATAAAAAACATCTTAACAAGCCTATAGTTGATTATCTAGCCTCCCTTTGTTATACTTCCTCTACTTAAAATCATCATAAATTTTGAGAGGATATATGAGGGAAAAAACACCTGTACCAATAGGAGAAGTAACTTCATTCAGACATGAACTGGCTAGAAGGCCACGTATACCTGCGCAAACGCGATTATTAGAAAGAGTTGATAGGGGACTCGTTGAACGCGCAGACGACTTCCATGCTTTACAAAGAAGAAGAGTACTTGAGCTGGAATATCCTTCTGACTTATCACACGGCATAAAGCTTTGGTCGCTATGGAGAACTGATAATACCCTTCGTGAAATTCCTGGATTGCGGGAAGCTTTAAATGCTAGCGGAGAATCTGCAAAGAAAGCTGCAGCACTACAAGAGGAAACTGGACAAAAACCTTTTTCTATCGATATAGTGAGAATGCAAAGACGTTCCCGGTATGGACGTGAACCTTATTATACGAGTATGCCTTCTTATGCCATTGAATATGAAGGTGGAATAGTTGTTTTTAAGGGAGTTCTTGGAGGAATCGCTCATTTAATGGACAGTGATAGAGTTATACATGCAGACGATATTAAAAGAGAACTTAGAATTAAAGAACATGGGCCATTAATACTAGTACTCAGAGCACGCCTTAAGAAGACAGGAGTTCAGTTATTAGCAGATAATACTAATCCACAACCCGGAAGAGGGTATTTTTGGGAAGTTCCACCAGGTGTAAAAATGAACGCAGGAACTACTGAAGAATGGGATACAAACTCGAAATCGTCAGCTGGAGCTATAGAACCAAGCCAAGAAATAAATATAATTGCTACTGCTGAAGAGCCGGCCGGAACTGTTTTTCCTATTCCTCCTCTGTCACTAAGTGATCTGACTGGTACTGAAGGAATTACTGTTGATGTTACAGTTGAATCTGGTTCTGGAAAAAGAGCAAAACCTATAGAAAAAAATGCTAAAACCCCTGGCAGACCAAGAAAGTCCAGAGGTAAAGAAACCGCAATAAGCACAGAAGTAACACCGGAGGAAGTACAAGAGAGGATTAGAGCTATAGCAGAGTTACTAGAACCCTGCAGACTTAACTTAGGTGCAACGCTTGCTGGCTTACGAAGCATTCTCTCCCCACGGCTTATGAAAGCCCTAAATTACACAGCAGTCGCAAGCTTTATTGAGCAGGGGTATATTCCTCAACCGGATAGCAGAGGACGCTTTAGCCCCGAAGCAGTTGCAACCCTATTATGTCTCGTATCCAGTTGGGAAGATGAAAGAAATCTCGAGGAATCTCAACAGAGCGAACTCCATGATTCCGTACAAACGATTATGGCAAAGAAAAAAAGGGCAGAAAAACAAAGAGCTTTTGCTTCAACATATACAGACTTAAGAACAGCTCCTCCTGGTGAGTCAATCTTCGAAGCAGATTCTGAACCAAATAGGGCAGATACTAAAAAAGACAGTAATAAATCACAAAAAGAGAAGTGGGCAATACCTGCTGAGTTTATGGATGCTCGCAATCCTGACTTAACAGATACCCAACAGAGACGAGTAATTGAGCTTAATAACACACAAGGATTTACTGTGCAAGATCTACTTACTGATAGTGAATTTATAGGAAAAATGACACCAGATGAACAAGAAAAATGGCGGAAAGTCATCTCTCATAGTGAAAACTTTGGACATGTATTAATTGCGGCTAATTACGGACTGTTGGTAGAAACGGCAAAAAAATTTGCAAAACAAGCACTTGCAAAAGAGGCTTCTTTTGGCGCGTTATTACATGCTGGAGCGAGAGGGATACAATATGCTATGGGGAAATTTGATCCTAATTATAGAATAATACAAATACAAGATGATGAACCCAAAAAGAGTCCTGCATCATTTATCACTTATGCAAAATATTGGATACAACATTATATGCAAAGAGAACTCGGTGAAGCAAATGGTATCGGACGCAATTTGTATGCCGCAGTAAATGATGCGTTATATCTCATACTTGCATTTGACATGGCGGTAGGAAGAAGGCCAAGATTAGAAGAAATGCGCGAACAATTTGTTTTTAATTCTTATCCTCCAATGGATTTTTTAACGAGAAACCGCGTTATGAGCTTTTTTGCAAAACATTACACTGAATATTTTGAGACAGCACTAGCACTTGATTTTCCCTTAAAGACTAAGGCAGACCCTGAGACACTACATGATATTCTTCCACCCCCATCAGAAGAATTTAACGAAGAGCATGCAAGCCTTTATGCATCTCTCACTAGGCTTTCTGTTGATCAACAAAGAGTAGTAAGAGCACGCTTCGGAATAAATCCTGAAGGAAAAGGATACTCAATTAAAGAAATTGCAACCATGTTAGATATGGATGAAGTAAGGGTTACGCAATTATTGCAAGACTCTCTTGCTTTATTCCGAGAAAATCCTGAATTAGCATCATTTAAGAAAGAAAGACCGAGCGCACATGATGAAAGCGTCGATTTAGAAGCACCTATCATTTTGACATTGGCAAATGTCTCTGCCGCAGAATCGCTATCACGTCTCCTCGAAGGTTCACTATCAGAACGTGACCAAAAATATCTGGCAATAAAATTACGATATCTTGCATTGATGTCAAACATCCAGATAGGAGAAGAGTTAGGTATACCGACAACAAAGATCACTTCTCAAGTACATATAATAAAAGACGCAGAAAACCTACCATTAAGAGCAGAATTACGAAAACAACAGATAGCCAAGCTTATTATCGGTGGGTCAACACCTCACGAAATAGCGGGGATAATCAATAAAGGCAGAGTCTATGTAAATGAGATTATGCGCGATCTTGAAAAAGCGGGAAAAATAAAACCTCAAGAAAGTATTATACAAATATGGGCTAAAAGAGACAAACAGGTTGCTGCTTTGCACATGCGAGATTACTCAAGACAAGAAATCCAGGATGAATTAGGTATCTCGGAAGCTATGCTGAATGATTCAATAGGCAGGCTATATGCCTCTGGAGTGTTAAAGCGTACAGAAGAATTGGATGCAAGAGAAAGAATGACAACGCCTTCTGAGAATGTCGCTGCAGTTCAAATATGGAAAGATGAAAATCCCAAGACAAATTTCTTTATATTTGGTAGCATTAAGACTAATGAAAAGACTGAAGAGGTTAGTCACGCCTGATCAATACTCCATAGTTCTAATCATAGTAAAAAAAGAAATACCATCTCTTTATTTCCTAAAAAATTGGCAAAGGAAAAATTTCATGATAAAATAAACATTCTATGGCCGACATCATTTCTGTTAAAAACCTCATCAAAAAATACAAAGATTTTACTGCAGTCAATGATATTTCGTTCTCAGTCAAACCTGGCGAAATCTTTGGCATCCTTGGTCCCAATGGAGCAGGGAAGACGACAACTCTTGAAATCATGGAAACACTCAAACCGTTGACAAGCGGAGAAGTAATTATTGATGGGTATGATGTCACAAAACACTCATGGGAAGTCAAACGTCGCATCGGTGTCCAGTTGCAATCCTCAGCTTTTTACCCTGAAGTACGACTGACAGAGCTGCTTGATATGTTTGCCGCAATGTATGACGTCAAGATAGATCCGATGAGCATGCTTGCCGAAGTAGAGCTTGAAGATAAAGCAAAAAGCTATGTCAAACAACTTTCAGGCGGACAACAGCAGCGTTTCTCGATTGCCTCAACACTTATCAATCAACCGAATGTTATTTTTCTTGACGAGCCGACAACCGGTCTTGACCCGCAAGCGCGGATTCATCTCTGGGAGATGGTCCGTAAAATCAACAAAAACGGCGTCACGATTGTACTCACAACTCACTATATGGATGAAGCCGAGCAACTCTGCGACAGACTTGCAGTCATGGATCATGGCAAGATTCTAAAAATCGGCACACCAAAAGAATTTATCAAAGAGCTTCTGGCAACAGGATTCAAAAAAGAAATCAAACAGGAACAGGCAAATCTGGAAGATGTCTTTCTCAATCTAACCGGAAGACAGCTGAGAGAAGGATAAAAGTTTAAAAATAAAACGCGAGCATTGAAACAAAGCTTTTTGAAAATTAAACATATTATCGACAACACTGCGCGCAGCGTTAAAAAAATTTTCGGAGTGAAACGTTTAAAAAATTGCAAAATTTTTAGTGAAATGGAGAAAATTTTTAGCGAGCACAGCCTTGTCGATGTTTTTGGTCCTTTGTACACACAAAGGACTTAAAAAGAAAACTATGAAAAAACGTTATTCTAAACCACATCAAATCCGAGCATTCTTTGTCATGATGAAATACTTTTTTCTGGCACAGGTAAGAAATCCAGGAACCTTTGCATTCGGATTTCTTTTCCCAGTTGTTTTTATTAGCATTTTTGGACTCATAGGAAACTCGACAACACCACTTGCAATTGGATTTCCGACAAATGCAAATCTGAATAATCCAATTATCTCAACAATTAAGGAACAATCCTACGTCAAAATACAAACTGCACCTGAATCGCAACTTGAAGAAAGTATGAGACAAGGCAATATCTCAGGAATAATTACGGTAAAACAATTCTCAAAAAATCCCACGAAATATCAAGTAGGTGTTATTACCTCATCAGCAAATCAGCAAATTGCCGCAGCAATTACCGCAATGGTAACTGAAATCGTTGATCAGGAAAATCTCAGCATGGCAGGCATAACAAATCCGACAATAACTATTGTTAATCAGCAGCTCTCAGGCAGGCAAATCCGTTACATTGACTTTGCGTTACCAGGACAAATCGGATTCGCGCTTCTTTCAACAGCGATTTTCGGAACTGTCTTCGGACTGATTTATTTGAAAAAAGCACTTGTTCTCAAACGAATGTTTGCCACACCAACAAGAGCTATCACAATTCTTCTGGCACAAGGGGGAAGTCGTCTCATCATAGCAATTCTGCAAACGCTTATCATTCTTGTTCTTGGCATCGTTGCCTTCAAATTCTATCTTCCTCACGGGTGGATTACCTTTATTGAACTGCTCATCCTTTCAATCATTGCATTAATCGCATTCTTAGGATTTGGTTTTTTTATGGCAGGACTCGTTAATGATGAAAATTCAGCAGGTCCAATGGTAAACTTGATAACCCTTCCACAATTTCTTCTCTCGGGAACATTTTTCCCGATCACCGAACTACCCAGCTGGCTCCAACCGATTGCAAATATTTTACCGCTATCATTTTTTAATGAAGCCGTAAGAAAAATCACCACAGAAGGAGGAGACATTACGCAAACAATTCCCTTTATGCTGGGACTTATCCTCTGGGGAGCTGTTATGTACCTCCTCGCCGCAAAGACTTTTCGATGGGAGTAATTCTCCATTGACAACCATAATCAAACGCTCTACGATAAAAATATGGCATTCTTATCAGGCTCCAAATTTATCGTCTTAAAAACATCCATCCTTTCTGCAATCTTCACTGTTGTTATCCTGATGCTTCTCAGTTATTTCTTTAACCACACCTGGAATCCGTTCGCAAGCAAGACAGCATCACAGCCTTTCACAGTACAGGGGACAGGAACCGCTACAGCAGCACCAGATGAATCTGCAGTATCCTTTACCGTCACAAAAACCGCAACGACATTACAAGATGCACAAAACCAAGCAAATACCTTTACCAATAAAATTGTAAGTGATCTACAAAAACTTAGCGTTGCAAAAGAAGATATCCAGACAAATAATTATAATTCTTATCCAAATTATAATCAGAACAATGAAGGAGTAGTACAACAAGGAGTAGCTCTTCCTATCCAACCGCAACAGCAGTCACAAACGATTATCAGTTATACGGTTTCCGAAGATGTAACCATTACCTTGCACGATATCAACAAAGCTAACACTGTTATTGATCAAATCACCAAAGACGGTGCAGAGAACATCTCAGGACCGAATCTGACATTCTCAGATGCCAAGCAGCAACAACTTGAAAATGACGCACGAGATCAAGCAATTACAAATGCAAAACAAAAAGCACAAAGCATGAGTCAAGCAGCAGGAATCCATCTGGGAAGAATCATCAATATTCAAGAAGGTGACAACAACCAACCTATTATACGACCTCTTATGATGAATGCTGCAGTAGGAACAGCAAAATCTGTCCCAACCCAGATCAATCCTGGACAAAACACCGTCACCTCAACAGTCACTTTGTCATACGAAACTTATTAAAATAATTCAAAAATCAAAATGCAAAAGTCAAAATTGCAAGTGAAAAGTTAAAATTACATCTTACCTTTAAGTTTTAAAATTCCTGAAGCAATCATATTTGAAAGTTCTGTGACTTCTTGTAAAAGAGTATTTACTTTTTCTTTATCTGCTTTCTCTGAATCTCTCAGTAATCCTAACCAATATTTGGTTTCATTTGCACTCTTTAATGCGATTTCATGAAATTTCTTAAATTTCAAGCGAGAACTTGCAGAAGATGCTTCAACCAAGTTTGCTCCAATACTCATAGCGCTCCTCAATAATTGATCAGAAATTATCCAACAGCTTCTCTCATTAGGCAATTTATCCATAAATGCAATAATCTCTAAGCTAAATTGATAGCATCTCGTTTTTAAATCACTTTTGAATTTTGAGTTGGAATTTTGCATTTTGAATTTTAACTTTTGATTTCTTATTTTAACCCTTATTCCCACTGTGAAATGCCTTGTGGACGTCTCTGAGCTGTTTGTTGGTGACATGGGTATAGATCTGTGTTGTCGCGATATTTTTGTGTCCAAGCATTTCCTGAACAGAACGAAGATCTGCACCATTGGTAAGTAAATCCGTTGCGAAACTGTGCCGCAGTGTGTGTACTGTGGCGTCTACTGGCAGACGCGCCATCTGCGTATATTTCTTCACAATCCGTTCAATGCTTCTGACTGTCAATCGCATATTCTCGCCACTATCTTCTTCATCAATTGATTTTGCGTACCGGATAAATAACGGCTTGAAGACGTCTACACGCATATTCACATATCGTGCAGTCCACTCAGCAGCACGATCTGAGATGAAGACAACTCTCGCACGTCCGCCTTTTCCGATGACGCCGAATTCCCGCCGGTCAATGTTAATCTGCTCATGATTTAATTTGACTAACTCTGAAACCCGAAGTCCGGTTGAAAAAAGAAGTTCAAGAATTGCTCTGTCGCGGACGCCTGCTTCCTTACTGGTATCAGGCATGGTCACCAAGCGATCAATTTGCTCTCGCTCAAGGAATTTCAGACTTCGGCTCTCTGTCTTTGGAAGCTCAATTTTTGATGGTTCAAGTGTCTTCTGATCGTTTTTTATAAGAAATCGCAAGAAAGACCGAAGCGCAATTACATAGTAATTTTGGGTGACCTTTTTTAGACTTTTCCCCCGCTCATCAACTCTATTTGCCAAATAAACACGGTACTTACGCACATCACCAAGGATTAAATTTTCAATCGATTTCCCCGGCAGGGTAGAGGAGTACCATTTTGCAAATGTCTCAAGATAATGGCGATAATCTCGTATCGTCAGCTTGCTGGAGTTTTTTTCTATTTCCAGATATTCCAGAAATTCATTAATCTGTTTTTCAAGTCCATTTTGCATAGGCAGTAGGGAAGTAATACTTTTAATATTCTACGACATAAGGAAACCTAAAGCAATTTATGACAAAATCTTCTATACTAAATCAAGTATGTGGCAAGAAGAATATAAAGACTGTCTAGAATATATTGATGCATATTGGGAGAAGATTATCTACAAACCTTCACGGATGAGATTGCGCTATCGAGTTCACAACTTACCGCACGAATTACCCTATGGAGACAAATTTGGCAAAACAAAAGATATTAAAAATCAGGATATCAACCCTCGCTCAATCAAACTACCACATTATTATTTCGTACCGAATGATAACAAATTTCGCTACATCTATTATTGGGACAGCTTCTTTATGTTCAAAGGACTTATGGGAACCAAACGTGAATGGCTGATGCCTGAAATGGTTGAAAATTTTATCTACCTTTTTAATACTTTTCATCTTATCCCGAACTTCAGTGCGCCAGGCTCAATGGGCAGATCACAACCACCCTTTTTTTCATCAATGATTTTAGATACCTATCTCAAACGACTTAACCCAAACAATCCCTATTATGTAACTGGACTCAAACGGAAATGGTATGAATATCGAATGAAACAGTGGCTCAAACAAGCAATCGAAGTTGCAAAACAAGAATATGAATTAGTTTGGATTGATAAAGAAAATTCCTATAACCACAGAGTTCCCAACACCATGTTGTCCCGTTATGGAGACCGAGACATCGGATATTCTCAGTCTTCAGAACTTGAATCTGGCTGGGACATGACCTCACGATTTTATAACAGATGCGATCAATTTTTGCCGATTGATTTGAATTCTTATTTATATAAATATGAAACTGACTTCGCTCGCGCGGCAGAAATACTTGGCAATAGGGAAGAGGCAAAAAAATGGAAAGAGACGTCTGAAATCCGTAAAAAAGCAATGCAGACCATGTGGGATAGTGATGAAGGTTTTTTTTACGATTATGGATATAACTTCCAGAAAATTAGTCATTACTTTTCTTTAGCATCGTTCACTCCCCTATGGGCAGGTATTGCGACAGCTGAGCAAGCACAGCTAGCCATTCTGCATCTGCCGAAATTTGAAACGCCGTATGGACTCACAATTGGTGCAAAAATATCTCTTGCAAAAAAAATTGATTTAACGCATATTCAACGCCGCTATCATCCAGCTATTGAAGATATTATCAAATCCAAACAATGGGATTATCCCAATATCTGGTCGCCTCTTGAGTATCTGACAGTCATAGGCTTACTACGATATGGCTATACTGGTGAGGCAAAACGGATTATGATAAGCTCTGTCAAAACGCATGCAAAGCTTTATCGAAAATATAACACCTTCTTTGAAAAAATTAATGGCGAGACTGGCAAACCAAGTGTGGGTTATAAATATGCCATGCAAGAAGGCTTCGGTTGGACTAATGCGATTTTCTATCGTTACATCCAAATCCTTGATGCTATCGATAAAGACCAACAACTCTATAAAGAGCCGCGGACACAGCAACCGCCATACGATCTCTCCATTCTTCATTGACTAGTTATTCATTTTAAGAAAAACAGACGCCTCAAATCGCATTACATGACGTCATGCCTAAATACCACAAATTCCACAATACAAGCAGGCCGAGAACCAATATAAAGCTCTTCCCTTTTAAAAAAGAAACAAAGGGGAGTGGCATATACTATTTACCGGCAATTATATTCGAAGTGAGCTAAAAAAATAATATACTATATCACTATGGGATGCTAATAATTGCAAGCGTTTAAGACTAAGAAATAAGAGGTAATAAGACAAATTTCAAAAGTATCCATAAGGAGGAAGTGATAAAAAAAGAATTAATATAAATAATAAGAAACAAAGAAAACAAGCACTCCCCCTTGGATTATCGCACTTCATGTCGTAAAAGTTATATTGTGCGACATGATAAATTACCACATTCTTTCCCTAAAAGGAGAAGTAAAATAAGGAATTACAATTAACAGATAAGTAAATGCGTAACATATATATCTTATTGCTTATTGATCGCTAATGTTGACCTCTCTCTCAAAGGAGGCTTAGTGGGTCTTCCGTAAGAAAATCTTTTATGCAATTGTATGTACGAAAAGAACAGTACTAATAACTTTAATTTAGCTTATAAAATCAATCTAAATATCGTTTTTTAACCTCATAAAAGCATAAATAGTCTGTTCGTATTTTTTTCTTTACAAGCCGTGTCCCATGGCTAGCAATAGAGGTACTAGAGTGCAACAGAAGGTATATTCTTTATTAGGAAATGAGGTAACAGAAACTTAATTTTGTATTGTATTGATACAAGGCATATTATCAATTGCATACATGCATCAAACTATATCATTCGTGGCTGTGAAAAGTCATCCGTGAAAAGTTATCCACATACTATAACAAACTATATCAAAATTATATAGGACTTTACTCTGCCTCACTATCAAACACGTCTTCCCTCTCCTCTGCTCTGTTCTAGAGAAAACAAAATAAATCAGAAATCAAAAATATATGTTAATTTTTATATTAATTTTAATGATTTATTTTACTTTTCTAAGCCTGAAATAAAACATTACTTTTCCTATTTATAGTTACTTCTCTCCCATCTTAGCCACAAATTGAGGCTAAAACGAGGCTATTTCCCCCATTGAGTAAAGAGAAGTAAAACAAAAAAAACAATCGTTCCTACCCAGACATATTCCCACAAAATTCCCTTAAAGAATCGTTTCTCCAACCATATGTGGCTGAGTCCAACAATGGCATAAAAAAACCCTGTGAGAAAGAGCGCTGTAACGGTAGGACTGCTCGGCCAAAACCACACGAGAGTTGCAATTTCAATCACACAAGCAGTTAGTGCCGACACCCAAATAATAAGAGGCTGAGAATATTTCTGCAATGTATATGTCCACAAAGAATGATAAATTAATAAATACGTATAAACAGCGATAACCGCTATTACCGGGAAAATAATGACATGAAAGGAAAAAGCAATATTGCTTAAAAAGAAGTAAGAAATAAGCGTAATAACAAACGAGACAATTCTTGCACCGGATAACAACTGAATTGTTCGTGAAGATGAAACAACAAAAATATTTTGACTCAAGAAAAGCGAATATAATCCAAAGGCGTAAATGGCTGTCAAAAATAATCGGACTATAAATGATGTCGGTGTCAACAAATAGAAAAATCCAAAGGCAAACGTATAAATAAATGGCAAAATAATGACTTGATATAACTTACTCTCTTTTAAGTCAGTAAAGATTGCCCAAAGAAGAAATAAAACGGTCAAGAATGGAAGAATAAGTGTTACAATAAGTCCCCACTGTGTGAGCTGATATTCGGTGAAAAACAATCCAAGTGAGAGAATAATAACACCCAAAACAAATTTCTGCCTCTTATCAATCGCAAAATGCAATCTCCTTCTCCCCTTTTTCCCAACTGATCCTTGTCGTTGTCTGATATTCATTACCTATTGAGTCAATAAACGAAAATAACTTACCCAAACTGACTTGTCTTTTTGGCGGAATTCTTCGTTGCTAATCAGCTCAAGTATGTTTTCATACAATCGCCAGTCATCGCCTTGAATTCCACTCAAAAATCCATTGTGATTTTGTATAATTTATTTCCGTTCATTGACTATTCTCTATCAGTTCATCTGGAATATCAAAATTTGCTGACACTCGTTGTACGTCATCAAGTGATTCCAGTTTATCAATAAAAGATAGTGCTCGTTCTGCAGAGACTTTATCAGAAATACCATTTAATACTATAGGCTTAAATATGAGCTCGAATGTATTTACCGTGAGTCCGTTCTTACTTAATTCATCTTTAATTTTGGTCACATCATCTGGCTTCGTATAAAGCAATACATTTTCATCGGCATCTTCGATATCGTCAATGCCACTATCTGCCGCGATAAGAAAGATATCATCAAGAGACTTCCCAGCTTTTTCTACAGTAATAACACCTTTTTTTTCAAATTGATACATGACACTTCCTTGTGCTCCCATATTGCCACCGTTTTTATTGAAGACATTTTTTACTTCTGAGACAGTCCGTAATTTATTATCAGTAAATGTCTCAACAACAACACTAAATCCTCCTGGTCCAAATCCTTCATACACTGCCTCTTCAAGTGTCTCTGCCTGCTTACCACTTGCCCGTTGAATTGCACGATCGATATTATCTTTTGGCATATTGGCGGCACGTGCTGCTTCGACAGCCAAACGCAATCGAAAATTGCTATCAGGATCGGCAACGCCGCCGCCTTGACGAACTGTTATTGTTATGGCTTTTGAAAGCTTGGTAAATAGCTGTCCGCGCTTGGCATCATTTGCTCCTTTTTGCCGTTTAATTGTTGCCCATTTCGAATGTCCACTCATAACGCCTTATTATACCCTTTCTGCCTTGACTTTTGCAAGAAATATTAGTACAATAACTTTCAACTTACAAGCTCTTCCTATGCTAACTTTAAGAACTCAAGCCATACAAACTGCACTCGTAGGAGACTGGCAAAGAGCTATAGACCTTAATCAATTAATCCTCCAGGAAAATCCTGAAGACATCGATACACTCAACAGACTCGCATTTGCATTTCTTAGCGCAGGTAATCCAAAAGATGCAAAAGATCTCTATGAAAAAGTCCTTGCGCTTGATATGCAAAATCCCATTGCGATACGCAATTTGAAACGGTTGTATGACGTAAAATCAAAAAAGACTACAATCACTATTAATAATCTATTTATTGAAGAGCCTGGCAAAACAAAAGTCATGGACCTTATTAATATCGCTGATAAAAAAGTACTTACACACCTAAGATCAGGAGAGCAACTAGATCTGCGAATAAAGAGAAGTAAAATCTTTGCCTATGACCTTGATAATGAATTTATCGGTATGCTTCCTGATGATATTTGCCAGCGTCTTATCAAATTTATGAATTCTGGTAATCAATATGACGCGTACGTCAGAACGATTGATAATAATAAACTCAGTATTTTTATCCGAGAGACAAAGCGTGCAAAAAAATTTAAAAATCAGCCATCTTTTGTCTCTGGCAGTGACAAACCAAAACTTTCCCTTCCAAATAGTTCACAATACAATAAATCTTCTCATGAGGAAGCATCATCAGACGATGAGGAATGATGATAAATAACTCTTCTCCTTTTTAATTCCTTCGTGACAAATTCTGTTTCTTTTAATTTTTTCTGTTTTGCTAAAGACCAAAACGCAAGCAATATTGATATAACTGAAAGAATGAAGAGAATAATATATATCATACTACTAATATAAAAACTGTCATTCTGAGCGAAGTCGAAGAATCTCATACCACAAAAGCATTCAGTAATATAAAATCCCTCGACTCTCCGACTGCGCCGGATCGCTCGGCATGACGAATTTTTAAAACTCCGTCGTGTTCTTTTTATCTGTTCCAATTGTTATAACTATGTCCGCAATTCCTTGTTGATGCAGTTTTGTTGGGGAAAGTTGCAATAATTTATCTACCCGATCAAGCGTATAAGATTCATTGCCAAAATAAGCAATGGCTGATTTCTTCTGAATTTTCTGTGCTGTTGCAATATCGACAACATTTGCCCCTAAATTTGACAGAACCAGCCCTAGTTGTTGTCCAAAGCCAGGAATGTCTGTTCCATTAAGAATCTGAATACTAATGTTTTCGTTTGCTATTTCCTGATCAGTCAATGCATTGATGACAGTTATATCTGTTGAAGGAGATTGTTCAGATAACGTAACATCTTCCGCTGTTTCATTATTGGTCGTCACATTTTTCGTAAGAAGTAAGAGGCGGATTTTATCAAAGAGCGTAATATCACTTCTCCATAAGCCTGTATGGGTAATTGAGGACCACAAAAAACCGATGACGTCTGACCCGGGAGTCACTGAATCACCTACTTGTATATATCCATCTGTTGTTATGCCATATTTTCTTGCCAGATCCGTATATGGTATATTTTTGTCGACACTAAGTACCCACACTGCCGGCGTCTGAGGATTGAATGCAATAATTTCTTTTACCTTGTTATCTTTTGTCACAGCCAGAGTAAAATGGTGAGCCGGGTCAAATTTGCTTTGCTGTATGATAAAAACGCCTTTAATAACAAGTGACACGACGATACAAATAAAAACGATAAAAAAGTAAAGGTAAACGGTTTTTAGACTATTACTTTTTTGTTCGGCAGTTTTTTTCATATCGGTGTAAAATAAAGTATATCAGAGGCACTATGCTGATTCTAGTGTTTGAAGAAAAGCCGTTAGTTCTTTCGAGAGTGGTGCTTCAAAAGTAACGCGTTCTCCCGTTACAGGGTGGAGAAAATTGATTTTCGCGGCATGAAGAAATACCCTTGGCAAAAATCTCCTATCACTTCGTGCTGTTTTCCGACCTGCATAGAGAAAATCAGAAAAAATCGGATGATTGATATATTTTAAATGCACACGGATCTGATGAGTTCTGCCTGATTGGGGATATAGTTCAACAAGTGTCAGTGAGTCTTTATTGTCAGCGTGTTTGTAATATGATAAAACAGTATAGAGCGTTTTTGATTCTCTTCCACCAGGAAGAACGCCAAAACGATTTCTATTCCACGGAAGTCTCCCAACCGGAACAGAGATCTCCCCTTCTTTTGGCGAAATACTACCATGAGCAAGTGCAATGTATGTCTTTTTTACTGTCCGCTCTCGAAACTGCGTTTGCAGATTAACAAAAGTATCTGGTGTCTTTGCAATAATAAGTACTCCTGACGTCTCTTTATCCAAACGATGAACAATACCTCCTCTCTGATTAAACTCTTCTTCAGGTCTCCATTCAGGATCACCATATTTAATACGTGATACTTTATACGTGATACTCAGATATTTTTCCGCCCAATCCTGAACTGTTGTTTCATGTTTTGTTGTTTCGGCTCGATTGACTGTGATCCCTGCAGGTTTATTAACAATTAATAATGACTCATCTTCAAAAATTATGGGGATAGAAATATCTTGCATGTTATCGTACGATAGCTCGTCTCGCATGTGATGACCGCACCTGTTTAATTAATAAAACAATATTAAAAATCAAGAACAAACACAGAGTGATATTCTCTGGACTAATAATATTTTGTATATGCTGCAAAGAAACTAACAGTGACGTTATCAAAGAAATGAGTGAAAAAAGGAACAGAAAAAGTATTGCAAGAAAACCTTCTTTAATAGTTCTGTTCAGTATTTTGGGATACAAAAATTGGGCAAAAAAGAGTAAAAGGACAAAATAGATCGCAGCATTCAAAAATGCAAAAAGCGTTTTTTCTTTTCCTGCGATAACCGCATCTGATAAAAAAACCAGTGGCAAGGTATACAGAAACGCTAAACTTAAAAAATCACTCAGCCTTCCCAATGGAAGTCTGTCATATTTCCCAATGAGATATATCGCCAGTGTTCCACCGATAATAGCACCTGTCAAAGAAAAACCTCCTTTATGTAATGAAAAGAAATCAAACAAAAAATTTTCACCAGGATAAAGATGAAAAAGTAAATAGAAAATCCGTGATGATAATAGACTTGACCACAGAGTGATAAAGGCAATATCAAATGATTGCTCAAGCGAGATTCCCTTTCTGATAAAGATATAATCATCTTTTACAAAACGGTACAGCATGTATAAAAATACCAATAATGCCGGAATAAAAATAAGAAATTGCATATTATTTAATATACTTATTGATAACACCAATAATTAAAAGACAAACACCAATGCCAATGATTACGTTACTTACACCAACTAAATCAGACAATCCTCCGACAACAATAATCGGTATCAACGAAAGAATGCCGATAAACATGTTTAAAAAACCGTAGATTTTCCCACGCATCTCATCACTGGTATACTCCTGAAGTCTTGTATTTGCCGGGACAAAAACGAATGCATTAGCAACTCCTAGAATGAAAGCAAGAAAGGCAATGATATGAAAAATTGTTATTGAAAACGCATGAGGAAGATAGAGATTGATATCCTGAATGATCTCCTTTGAGGCGACTTTGGATCCAAAGGGCAGCAGTAACATAGCAATACCTGAAAGGAAAATACCCACTGAAATTATTTTTTCTTTTGGATGATTATGAAACATATTCACCAGAACAACAGCGCCTGTCACCATACCAATAGCAGCGGGTGTAACAAATATAATCGGAAATTGCTCAACAGGTATACCCAGCACCTGCGTTGCATATCCAGGAGCAATTGTCGCCAGAATCAAGGTAAGAATTTGTGACAATGATAAGAGGAACAAAGAGTGCACTATTGCTTTTGTTTGTCTCACAATTGAAAGTGTCTGCAGGATGTCTTTAAAGAAATGCAATGGCTTTGCTTTTGTTTGTGTGAGTACAGGTTTGGCATACTCCGGTTGAATAAATGAAATAATAAAAGCACCTATCAAAAGCATTGCAGCAAAGAAAAGAACAGCTTGAAAGGGTTTGAGAAGAATGAGGATCGGTCCTGACAAGACATAGGCAATAAGAATAGAACCAAAAATTGCCAACCCAAAAAGTGCATTGGCGGAAAGCAAAAACTGTTTTCTGACTACAAGTGGAATCATTGGACTCTCAGCGGGAATAAAAAATTGCACAAAAATCGCGAAAAGAAATGAGATAACATACAACATTACAACATTGTGTAGATTGAATGCAAGGAGAATTAGTAGGAATGCACGGATACAATTGGTTATAACTAAAACATACTTTTTATTCCACCGATCAACATATACACCAGCAATTGAACCGAAAAATATTGCAGGGACGGTAAAAGACAAGACAACACCTGACACAGCAGTGTTGGAATGCGTTAATTGATAAACGACAAGAAGCAAAAAGAAATTAAAAAGGTTTGATGCAATTTGAGTAAATACTTCTCCAACCCACAAATACAAAAAATATCTGTCTGAAAATACACGAAGAATATGCGTGTTCATGATTAAGCTTTTTCCGAATATGCACCGGTGCGCGTGTCAACACGAATAGATTCACCCGTGTTAATAAAAAGAGGTACTCTTGTTTTTAGCCCGTTTTCAAGAATCGCTTCTTTGAAGACATTGGTAGCAGAATTTCCTTTGGCGCCAGGTGCCGTCTCAGCAACTTTAAAAGTCATTTTTGGCGGGAGAAGAACAGTCAACGGATCTCCGTCCAGGAAACTAACAGTAAACGAATCCCCTTCTTTGAGATAAATATGCTCTGGAACAATTTTTAGCGGAATACTGATCTGCTCGTATGTCTGCGGATCCATGAAATAGACTGATTCATCATCTTTATAAAGATATTGCATTTCTTTTTTCAAAACCTGAATGTCCTGCATTTTTGCACCGTTAATGTAACTTTTATCAACAATGGAGCCAGTCTTGAGATTTTTGACTTTTACTTTTATGTTTGCGGAACCACGTCCCATTTTGATATGTTCATATGACAAGACAATAAAGAATTGTCCGTCCTCTTGATATGCTGTCCCCGCTCGTAATTCTGTTACTCCAATCATAAAATAAATTTCTCCTTATCACCCTCTCCTTTTTACTCTAATTAATCCTGAACATGCTATCACTTCTATACCATGTTTTTCTAATTCATCAAAAAAGATATTTGCTCCAATAGAATCACTGGACATATGTCCTGTATTGATAACATTAATATGATTCTTTTTCATTACTTTAATTGTATCTTCCGGCATATGCATGGTAATAATAGTACCAATTCCCGCTTTTGCTATTTCTACATGCATTTCTTTGGATGGATCAGTCCCTCCAGTAAAGAAAACCGCTATTTTACCTGCCGGACTTTTTTCGCTCCCTGAGACAATTGAAGGACCAGCTTTACCTTTCTCCGCTTCTATAAATTCAGGAATTTCCATAAGACTCTCATAAACATCCCCTAACGTTTCATAGCTGTGTTTCTTTATATATTGTCTCATGAAATTATCTCCCATGTTATCCCAGATAGTATGCAAGGTTAATAGTGGAATATCCAAAAGTTTTGCAGCATCAACAGCTTGGTTATGATTAATTGGATGAATACGGCGTTTGATTTCTTGCATCCGCTCCATCATCAATGCATGAGCTACATTAATAGGGACGCCCAATTCTTCATACACGCCGACTTGTAAATCCATTACTTCATGAAGATTTGCATATGCATTTCCCTCTGGATGGTGACCAATCAGAAGATCAATCTTTTTGCCTTTTTCATTCAATCTATCGGCAAGTAATACTTCTGTTCCATTTGCGTCAATACCAGCAAGAATTCTCTTAACTTCTTTTTTGAAGTCTCCCGCTAAAAGCCGGGAATCTGAATAAGGGTTTTTTGTGCATTCTTTATCAAAATATTTTTTCTTCTTCTCTGGCAGTCCTTCATATTCTTTTTTTATTTTAGCAAGAAGTTTTTTTACTTTATCGTAACCTCGTGGGTCTGCTTTCATACCCATTTCCAGACCAAGGTCATATATTTCTTGAATAGTCATGCCATCAAGTATATAATAGTGAAGCCTTTATTTCAAGGATTAACAAGCCGAGGTGGTGGAATGCGCCGCTACAAAGTAGCAAGTACCTTCAGGGTGCGCCGCTACAAAGTAGCAAGTGCCTTCAGGTTACACCGCCACGCGACACTTTACGACGGTTCGAGGAACCTAGTCCCTTGCGGAAAAAAGTTAGTCCCCTTGTGGGAAAGTAGCAAGTCCTCCTGGAGGAGCAGACAGCCGAAGGCAAAGATACTAAGGAGACAAATGGAACTAAAAAGTGATAACTAAACAAGCCGAGGTGGTGGAATGGCAGACACGAAGGTCTCAAAAACCTTTGGAGATTACACTCCGTGGGGGTTCGACTCCCCCTCTCGGCACTCAAAGAGAGAAAGAGTACTTACGCAACTTATTATGAAACGCTTCTTTTTCACATTCAGTATATTAGCAATTATCTATGCAACACCGGTAACTGCCTTTGCGCAAACACCGACGCCAAACTCGTCGTCATCTGCAACGGCAAAAGTAAAACAAACACTTTCTTCTGTTCGGCCAACTATCGTTAAAATACAAAATATCAATGCAATCACCAATCCCGAACAGGATAAACAAAGGAAAGCAGTCCTTACGACACTTGAAAAACAACGCAATATCAATCATGTTTCGTTTACTAACTTTATGCCTTATGCTATCCAATATGCCATTCTTGCTGGTGTCCCGACAAATACCATTGTCCTTATTCTTTTATTACCGCTTCTTGCAACTATTGTTGTAGCGTTTCGCTATATAGTCGGTTTATCAGGTATTGGTTTACTCGTACCAATTGCACTTTCACTTACGTTGCTTGGAACGAATATTACGCCCGGCTTTATTATGCTTGCCGCAATTATTATTGCTTCCCTTATTTCACGGTTTTTCCTTAAACGCTTCCCTATTATGCAAATGCCCAAAGTTGCTCTCTCAATGTTTATGGTATCCATATTTCTTCTTGTTGCTTTAACGATCAGTTCTATTTACGGCATTATCGATGTCCGTAATCTTTCTATTTTCCCGATTCTTCTTTTTATCCTGTTGAGTGATCGGATTATTACGGTATTTCTGGAACGAGACTTGATAGAAACAATCCAAACGACAGTCATTACCCTATTTCTAGCAATACTTGGCTTTTTGTTATTAACATGGGATCAACTCAGATTCTTTACGCTGATCTATCCCGAATTCATTTTGCTTCTCATACCGATCAATATTCTGATTGGGAGATACTTTGGTCTGAGAATGACAGAGTACATTAAGTTTCAACCGGTTATCAAACATGGCAGTAAGTAAATCAGTATTGGGCATGAATGCCCGCAATTTTCTTTATATCAGACCTTTCAATAAACCGTCAGCAAAACATATTGCTGATGATAAATTGGAGACAAAAAAAGTGCTGCTTGAAAATAATATTCCCACCCCTAAACTTCTCGCAACTTTTTATACAAGAAAAACCGTTCGGAACTTTGATTGGGATCTCCCTGAAGATGGGTTTGTGATAAAACCTGCCAGAGGATATGGTGGAAGTGGTATCGTGGCTTTTCAAAACTGGCATAATGGCGTTGGCACAACGGTCAGTGGGCAAGAATATACAATTAAACAACTCGAATCACATATTTTTAATATTCTTGACGGTGCGTTTTCTTTACAATATGCACCGGATAAAGCGTTTATTGAAGAAAGAATTATCCAAACTTCATTCTTCAAAAAAATCGCACCCGTCGGATTAACTGATATTCGAGTTATCGTTTTCCGAAATATGCCAATTATGGCAATGCTTCGTGTCCCAACACAACAGTCTTTTGGGAAAGCAAATTTGCACCTTGGCGCGCTTGCGGTCGGAGTAGATTTAGCAACAGGGATAACAACAAGTGCAACAAGCAAAAGCCAGCTTATTTACTTTCTCCCGCAAAGTAAAAAGAAAACCGCTGGAATTAAAATTCCGGACTGGAACGATATCCTCTTCCTCGCGGCGAAAACACAAGCAGCCGTAGGTCTGGGATTTACTGGAGTTGATATTGTTATTGATGCCGAAAAAGGACCACTAGTTTTGGAAGTCAACGCCCGACCAGGTTTGCAGATCCAAAATGCGAACCTTGCTTCTTTACGAACGCGGCTTGAAAGAATTGAAGATATGGATATTCCATCACCACAACGTGGCGTTACTTTGGCACAAACACTGTTTGCTGCAAAATTTTCAGAGAAAGTCGTAACATCTCCTCAGGTACTTCCCGTTGTATCTCCTGTTTTTATTAAAACGAAAGATACTATTAAGGAAATTAAGGCAAAACTCGATACTGGTGCATTCAGATCATCTATCGATAAATCATTGGCAGAAGAGTTAGGACTCATTATTGATAAAGAAAAAATCTATATCAAATCAGCAAGCGGTCAGGCTTATCGGCCTACCACAAAGCTGTCCTTCCAGTTGGCTGGAAAAAAAATTACTTCTCAGGTCACAGTTATTGATAGGTCTCATTTAAAATATCCCATGATTGTGGGAAGACTTGATTTGAAAGGATTTTTGATCAGACCTGAGATAGATAATGAAACAGATAGTGAGATGATTGATGAGGTAGAAAATTAATTTAAGAAATTTTCTTAAGTTTTTTTGCCAACTTTTCTGCTTCTTTCAGCGCTACTTCAACCTCGTCTAATCCTCTATTCCAAAACGCTGCATCAGCAATATTTATTCCCAACTGTCCAAAAATATTTTTTGGTGAGTCGGATAATCCGGCAGAAAGAAATTGTTTCACATCTAAGATAAAATCTTTGTTCTCTTTTACTTTATTTTGCAATGACTTCGAAATAAGCAAACCACCCGCGTATGAATAGACATAAAAATATGTTCTGATATGTGACCAGTAAATCCACCAGTTTTCTGATCCGGAAGATTTTTCTACAGCATTTCCCATATAGAAAAACATATGTTTCTGGAATATTTTGCCAATCTCCTGATGTGATAGATATCCTTTTTCTCTGAATGTTTTATGCAGTTCTTGTTCAAATTGATAACAAGCAGCTTGCCGAAAAATCGTTCCCACATCTGCATCAAGTTTTGAGAGCAATAAATTAAAACGCAATTTCTCATCGGCTGTTTTTAAAATCTCCTGAAGAACGAAATCTTCCATAAAAGTGCTTGCTACCTCTGCTGTTGCCATTGGTGTTCCAAAATTAAGTGAATTTTGTTTCATTCGCATCAGTTCATTATTTATTGCATGTCCCATTTCATGCGCAACCGTCTGCACATCACGAAGATTATCAGTAAAATTAAGTAAGACATAGGTTGGTTGCGTCAGAAGCGAATAAACACAAAAAGCTCCTCCACTCTTCCCCTTTTTTGGATATATATCAATTTGTCCGCTATCTAAAAATCGCTGAAAAATATCTGCAAACTCCTGATCCAGGTTACTAAATACTTTATAAACCAAATCTGCCGCTTGTTGAAATGTATACTTCGTACTACTGGAGATAAAATCAACATTCCGCTCGTGATACGCAAGTTTTTTCACTCCCAACAATTTTGCCTTTAATTTATAAAACCTCTGTGAAATTTCATAGCGTTTAGCAACCGTATCAATAAGCGCGTCCACAACTTCTGTCTCGATATCATCATGCAAATGTCGTGAAAAATCAGGACGCGGCATACCACGCAATTCATCATCAACTTTCTTATTTGACAAAATTGCATTGATTTCTGATTCAGCAACTTCAGCGTGCTTTATCAAAATATCATTTACTCCTGCCGCTGCAGAGTCTCTCACTTTTTTTTTAGTACTGCTTAACAAACTAAGGAGTTGTTCAAGGTTTCTCTTTTCTTTTCCGTTGTCTTCCGTTACAGATTCACGCTCTTCCTTTGACAAAAATGTGGAAACCATTTGAACCCATTTCCCGTACGCAGGATCGGATTTAAGGGTCATTATTTTTTCTTCGCTTTCACTCAGATTGTATTCTGCATACAAAAATATTTTCTCCAAAAAGTGTTTATATGCAGCGAGTTTCGGATGCTTAAGAAATTCTTTTTGCTTTTTCTTTTCTGTTTTTGCCAGACGCAATTCAAAAAACTGCAATGCATTTGAAAGCCGGTTACTAAAATCTTGTATTTTTGCAACTCGTGCTTTAATATTCTGATCGGTCTGATCGTACATTGATCTAAGCCAGAAATAATAGCCTTCATTTCCATCAGTGTTATAATTACGAAGCAGTTCTTCATATTCATCCAAAACTTCCTTCAAAACTGTTGCATCTTTTAAATAATCATTTCTTTTTTCCCATTTAGTAACAAATGCCTTGTTTGCTTTTTCAATAAGAGGTCGTTGTTTTTCGATTGCAGGATCGCTTTCTGAAAAAAATAAAGGAGATAAATTCCATGTTGTATGCTTTATAGAGAGACTCTTTTTCATCAGTTTATTATACAGCACATAATTTATAAAACAAATTTTTCAATGATATCTGCTACACCATCATCATCAACACTTGGGGCAACATAATCTGCAATTGCTTTTATTTCGGCAACCGCATTACCCATCGCAATTTTTAATCCGCATGCCATAAGCAGTGGAAAATCATTATATCCATCCCCTACTCCAATAATCTCATGTGTCTCAATTCCCAGAAGCTTAGCCATTTCAAAAACACCATGCTGTTTGGTTGCCAGTGCATGTGAGATATTTAAGGCAATTTTTCCTTCTGCCCAACTGACTACTTTCACTGCTTCAATCGTTTTAATAGATGAAAGAGAATTAAGTAGATTCTCTGCTTCCTGTAAAGTGAGATGATTGACCATCATGTTAAAAATAACATCGGGTTTATAAGAAGGATTGTAATCAAGAGATCCTTCTCTTTCATCGATTAGTAATTGCTTATGATACGGTTTGAGAATCTTCAAAATGTGTGTGGCATCTTCTTTTTGCAGCGGTCTTTCATAAACGTATTCACGATTTTCTCCTGCAATAATTTGCGACCCGCCAAGAAGTACTGTCGGAGCAGTAATTTGTAAGATGTCCATAATTGGCTCTGTCCGCCTTAAGGGTCTACCGGTGACAAGACAAACTGAAAGTTTTTTATGAGCTTTTAGAACTGCTTTAATAACGCTTTCCGAAGGCATACTAGTAGGATTGTTGTGTACCGTTGTCCCATCCAAATCCAGCATTAGCGCTTTATATTTTTTCTTCATAAGATATTTATTCCAAACTTTTTCAATTCTTTGGTCAGTAAAAAGACCGATAATCCCGTTGCTCCCGAATCATCTCCTTCTATTTTTTCAATAAAAACCGATGCCAATTCATGAATTGCATAGCCTCCTGCTTTATCAAACGGCTGCTCTCGTTTAATATACGCTTCAATTTCAACTGATGAGATCTTACGAAACCAAATTTTTGTTTCAGTAGAATTTGTAACATACTTTTTTGTTTCTGTATCCAAAAGGGTAAAGCCTGTTACTATCGAATGTTTTGTACCACTCAGTTTTTGCAGTATTTTTATCGCGTCTTTCTCGTCTTTTGGCTTGCCAATCACTTCACCTTTTAATACAACCATCGTGTCAGCAGCAATGATAAGAACATTTTTATTTTTGAATTGCGTCTCAATTGTTTGTGCTTTTTGTAGCGAGAGATTTTCAACCTGCTGTCGTGGCGAAAGTTTAGGATCTAATTTTTCGTCAATATTGCTCGGAATAACTTCAAAGGACAATCCAAGCATTTGCAACAACTGTTTTCTTCGTGGAGAGGAAGATGCTAATATAAGTTTTTTCATAGTTTTATAAAAGAAGCTCTTAATCGATCAATATAATACAGTAGTTATAGTGAAGAACGCAACTGTTTTTGTCTTTCATACCGTTCAATTGCTAACTGGATCAGCCTATCAATTAATTCTGTATAAGAAATACCACTTGCTTCCCATAATTTCGGATACATGGAGATATTGGTAAATCCGGGAATGGTATTCACTTCATTGACATAAAATCTTCCGTCTTTCGTAAAGAAGCAATCAATTCGTGCCATACCTTCTAGACACAAAGTTTTAAAAGTTTTCTTGGCTAAGATTTGCATTTCTGTTATTTCCTCTTGAGACATGTCTGCAGGAACCTTTAAATCTGCACCGTGTTCATCCAAATATTTTGCATCATAATCATAAAATTCATGATTTGCGATTATCTCACCCGGTAAGGAGACGAGTGGATTCTCGTTGCCTAAAACAGAAATCTCTATTTCACGCCCATCGATATATTCTTCGATAAGGATTTTATTATCATACGCAAATGCCTTTTTTATTGCAGAATCAAATTCAGACTCATTATGCACTTTGTTGACCCCAATAGATGAACCAAGATTTGCGGGTTTGATAAAAAAAGGTAGCTTAAGCTCTTTTGCAACAGCAATGAATTCTATTTTTTCTCCCTTTTTGAATGAAAAAAACTTCGCGATAGGTATTCCTGCATCACGAAATAAACGCTTCATTACATCTTTATCCATTCCCACTGCTGAACCAAGAACACCAGCCCCGACATAAGGAATATTCATTAACTGCAAAGCACCTTGTACCGTTCCGTCTTCTCCAAAAGGTCCATGAAGCACAGGAAAAACCACATCAATATTTTCTAAACTCTCCGACGGCGAAGTAATAACCAAACTATTCCCTCCCTTAACCACTAAAGACACTTCACTGCTATCTTGTAATGATTTTTGATGAGAAAATGATGACTCGAGTAAGTAATTCTCATTGAGATGATGCCATGCCCCTTTTTTATCAATGCCTATTAAGAAAGGTTGATATTTACTTTTGTCGAGAGAATGAAAGACATTTTTTGCGGATTGAATCGATACCTCATGTTCAGCAGATTTTCCTCCGAAAAGAATTGCAACTCTGATTTTTTTCATTGTTTTTTTCATATAATTAATTATTATTAATCAAATACCGAGTTAATCTTTCCATGCCTTTTATTATATCTTCTTTTCTCCTCCCAAAGCAAAGACGAAAATGATTTTCCCCTCCTGGACCAAAATCATTTCCAGGGACAACAGCCACACGTCCGTTGCGTAATAAACCAAAACAAAATGCCTCTATATCTATCTTTTTACGAAATTCTGGGAAGAAATAATATGAACCTTGTGGCATTTGATATGTCAAATACATTTTTAAATTATCCAAATATGACCGCATAAGATCCCTGTGTTTAGTATAAATTACTTTATTTTCTTCTACGATTCTTTCACCATTTTCTAATGCAGCAATCGCTGCATATTGGGAAATTACAGGTGCGCAATTAACTGTCGCATCATGAAAAGGCAAAATTTTTTCGACGATCTTTTTATCACTATGAAGAAATGCAACACGCCAACCCGTGAAAGAAAAATCTTTTGAAAAACTGAAAATTCTCACAATATTTTTTTTGTATTTATTCTCAATACAAGGAGAAAAATAATTTTGTGTATCAAAAATCATATTTTTGTAGGCCTCGTCAATGATTACCTGTATATTATATTTCTGAGCCTTGCTACAAATTTCGATCAAATCCTTTTTTTGATAAAGTGAGCCGGTTGGATTATTAGGATTACACAGAAGAATCGCCGCTGTTTTTTTACTAATATTTTTTTCTAATAGTGCTGGGTCTAAGCGCCAGTTATTTTGTTTATCAAGTGGCACATATACTATTTTTGCCTTTGCAGCTTGCGCAATTTTAAAATACGCCGAGTAAGTAGGTGTGGGAATAATAATTTCGTCATGCTCTGGTGTTATACAGCACAAGAGAGTTGCCATAAGCCCTTCCGTTGCTCCAGCAGTAATAATAATTTCATCTTGAGTATAAAGCATGTTTTCCTTAAGTAGTATTTCTGAAATTTTCAGCCGAAGTGATAGAATTCCCCTTGGATCTGAATAAGCATCTACATAATTGTGCAAAAGCGCTTCAACTGCCGCATACCGTAAACTCACATCTGATGGTTGATATGGAATGCCCTGACTTAACGACACAATATCTTGATGATATCTCGCATAGGTTTCCATTTGTTTTATTGCATTCAGTGTCATGTTCATAATTTTTATTTTCTCACGCAATAAATCATTAATCAAAAATTATTTTTTACTAGCATTGCATTGAGCATAATTTGTGGGTAAAAATAAAGTCGTCCAAAAGTGATAGACATTTATTATGGTTAAGAGTATAATATTATCTAATTAATATGGATAAAATAATAAAGGATGCACTTCTTGATTTAGGTCTAACTGAAAAAGAAGTCCGATTTTTTCTTGCCAGCTATTTTGCCGGTCCTTCTTCAATAAATGAAGTTGCAAGAAATGCTAAAATTGAGCGATCAACTGCGTATCTTATTGCGCAGACATTACTTAACGAAGGATACCTTATTGAAGATTTTAAGCAGTATAAAAAAATTATTAGCACCATTGAACCCAAAACACTTCTTACAAAACTGCTTGCGAGACAACGACAGCTTGGTAGACATGAACTCCTAATGCAGGAGAAATTGCCAGAATTACAAGCAATTCATCAGGCATCTGCGATACGACCACATGTGAAGACGTATGAAGGAGTCAAAGGATTACTTGCCGTTTGGAAAGATATTCTCACAGAATCTCAGGAAGTTCTACTGTGGACAAATCAAGAAACAGAAAAGAATGTTTTTTCTGAAAAGTATCATTCTCTCTTTATTGCAGAAAGAGTTAAAAAACATATCCCCATGCGAGTTCTTGCAGTTAATAATTCCAAAGGCAAACAACTGGTCAAAAAAGATCTATCTTACCTCCGAAAAACAAAATTATTGCCAAAGAATATTTCATTCAGTTCTGAGACATATATCTATGGCAATAAAATAGCGACGCTTGATTATAATAAAGAAATTATTGGTATTATTATCGAGAGCGAACAAATTGTGCAATCACATAAAGCAATTTTTGAGATGACCTGGGGAGATTTAGGAGAATAAGGCATTCCTTTTTTTTACCCAAAATTCCTCTCGGCGCGGAAGTTTCTTTTGATCATTTTGATCTTGCAATAATTTTTCAATTATACTCTCAAGCGACATCCCAGCTGATCCTTTAAAAAGAATCGCTTCTCCTCCTTTTATATTGTTCTCTAAATAATTATACAAATCCTTATGTGATTGAAATGTTTGAATTTTTTTAGCATTGAAACCCAAATCATGGAATTTTTTTTCTGTATATTTTTTTGTTCTTGAGCCAAAGAGGATTATATTTTCCAAATCAGCTCTGGCAAGTATTTCTGCCAATTTTTCATGCTCCTCTTTTTCCTCTTCTCCTAATTCAAGCATATCACCTATTACCACCCATTTAGATTTGGCAGGATATTTCTCAAACATGGCAAGAACTTCAGTTACTGACGAAAGATTTGCATTATATGTGCTATCTATAATCGTAGTATTTTTTATACCTTTAAAAAGAGAACTTCTCCCAGGTGGCAAAACAAAATGAGAAAAGGAGGGATCAAAAACCAAATGCAAATATTCTACTGCTTCCTTACACATGGTAATTGTATAAAACATCGCTTGAGGTAATAATGCAGCAAATGAATATTCTTTATCTTTTATTATAAATTCTGTTTTATCATGTATAATTGCATATTTTTTTAAATAACTATTCTTACTAATCTCAATAATTTCCGCTTTTGTCCTCTTCTTTTGTTTTACTTCAAGAGGTATATCACCATTAATAATGGCTAATTCAGAACAATATTCCAAAAAATATCCATATTCATAAGCAATTGCTTCATCAACAGTTGTAAATTTTCTTTGGGCAACTTCACTATCAAAATTCATACTATGTGTGCGGAATGTATTTACCCAGAGAACAATACTGGGTCTAAGAAACGAACCGAGAAATTTCCCAACATTGGGTAAATCACAATCTGCTTCGACGACATAAATTTTCTCTTTTGGAGTTTTTTGGAAAGCTAATGCAGGAGCTTTATAGATAAATTCAAACCATTCTAATATATGAAAACTCTTTCTGTGCAGACCAAGAATATCAAATGGTATGCCATAACTGGTATTTGCATAATGTGAATATTTTGCTTTATTGCCAATTTGAGATTCAAGAAGATGTAAGAGTGTCGTCTTCCCACTGGAACCTGTAACAACAACAATTTGGGGATGCCATCGTTTCAAACGAATTGCCGCAAAAAAACGGAAATAAGATGCGATCGGGAAATATAAAAACTTTTTAATAATTTCTACCATATACTCTACATTTTATATCTTCCTAATTTAAATTTCACTGCTGCAAAAATAATTGCAACTCTTTTTTTATTCGCCATAAAACAATTATATCACTGATTCTTTTTTGCTCGCTTTCCTACTTTAAATTGAACAAATATAAAAAGTATAAAATTAATGATAAAAATATAGGCAGGAAAACCAACAACAGCAAAATTCCAGGTTTTTATTGTCAATAAGGTGCAAAGTCCATTACTCGAATCTGCAAGCCAAGGTATGGCACTTTCACTTTCAGGAAATTTATATGCTTTCCTCAGCGTTGGGATACAAGCGAATCCATCCGCTAGAAGACTGAAAAAAATTGCCCAATCGCCAACTCGAGTGGTATACCAGAGAAAAAGACCGACCAAGGAAAGTGCTCCACAACTTAAATCAAATTTGCTAATTTTCCAATATGCCTTTTTATTAACAAATGAACTTAAGAAAATAATTAACGGGAACACACCTACACTTAAGGTAAGAAGGGATTGTATGCCTACTTTTTGATTAATCTCAGCAAAGAAAGCGATAAGTGGAGCAACTGACCATAATGCAAAACTTACTTTATTGGGTTGAATCTTTCCTTTTATTGTACCAATAGCGTAGCTTGCCGAACCTATTGCGCCAATAAGAACTCCTACAAAAACAAAATTTTGGTCAAACATCCTTTAAGTATAGCAAACGGAGTATTATGCTGAAGTCGATGAAAGGTTTTTCTCAACACTATCAAATCTGATCCGATTCCCGCGGAATAAGAGATCAATCTCCCCTGTCGGACCATTACGGTGTTTGGCAATAAGGAGTTTTGTCGGGATATGGGTTGGCACAGAATCTGTATCAGGACGGTATAAAAACATCACAACGTCAGCGTCCTGTTCAATCGTCCCTGATTCGCGAAGGTCAGCAAGTTGCGGTTTCTTCTCTCCCCGATGCTCGACAGCACGGGATAACTGCGATGCAGAAAGAACTGGAATCCCTAACTCACGTGCTAAATTCTTCAGAGCCTGTGAGATCATCGCAACTTCCTGAACACGGCTTTCGTAACGTTTTCCGGGAACAATCAGTTGTAAATAATCAACGATCAAAAGTGAAAGGTTATGTTCCATTTGGAGACGACGCGCTTTACTCCTCATTTCAACAAGTGACAACCCCGGCGTATCATCAATAAAAATCGGCGCATCGGCAAGTTGTCCCATGGCATCGGAAAGTTTACCAAAATCTTCTTCTGACAATTTCCCTGTTTTAAGACGCCACGCATCAACATCAGCTTGCCCGACAAGCAAGCGATCTACCAACTCTTCCTTACTCATTTCAAGAGAAAAAATTCCAACAGGCCTTTTATCATTCACACCGATATGCTGTGCAATATTAAGCATAAATGCTGTCTTCCCCTGCCCAGGACGAGCAGCCAAAATAAGGAGATTATTTTTCTGCATGCCAGAAAGCATATTGTCCAGATCAAAAAACCCCGTCCTTACTCCCCGTAATCCAACCCCTTCTTTTTGCAACTCATCAATTCTATCAAAACTCTCCGTTAACGTATCCTTCAACGGAATGAAACCTCTGGTCAAATGTCCCTGCGATATGGAGAAGATCGATTCTTCTGCTTTATCAAGCATGTCTTTCACCTCACTGTCTTCTTTGTATCCAATCTCAGCAATCTCAGTGCCGGCTGTGATGAGTCGACGTTTCGTAGAATCTTCCTTTACCATTTGTGCATACGTTGAAACATTTGCAGCAGTCGGGACTTGTTCAACCAAATCAGTCAGATATGAAGTATCAAATTTTTTCAGCAGTTTATTTTTTTTTAGCCGCTCTGTAAGCGTCAGGAGGTCAATCGGCTTGCGTTCTTCATACAAAACAAGCATCTCTCCATAAATAATGCCGTTACTGTCAGTATAAAAATCTTCAGGTTTCAAAACTTCTGAAACAGTAACAATCGCATTTTTATCAATAAGAATCGCGCCTAAGACGCTTTGTTCGGCAGTGTCGTTATGAGGTAAAATTTTAATAGCCATAATTTCTAAGTCCTAATTCCTAATGAAATGCCAAATGGAAAATTTCTAAACTTTGACATCGAGTCATTTTTACATTTTTAGAAACTAGATATTAGAAATTAGTCATTGCAAAAGAATCGTTTCCATCTCTGCAGGGAGTTTCCCAAGACTTGCAGAATATTTATTCATTTTTTGCAGTTTTTCTTTTTCAAAATTCTGCGCGACTTCCTCTGCTCTATCACCATAGAAAACTACAGCATTCACCGCAAGTGACGTGAGAAATGATGCATCAGCAATTTCATCACAGTCCACAACAACAATGTTGTATTCTTTCAATTTATGTTGCAATGCAGAAAGCAGAGCAATTGATCCGACTACAATATCCATTCCGTCAATCTGCATGCTATACAATACGCTCTTCTCATTGCGGGATCCGGTAATTTTGACGCCGCCGATTTCGTATTCTCCTGCGCCATTTAAAACAACTGCTTCTTCGGAAGAAAACTCAGCCCCGGGAGTAAATAACAAAACTGCATTTGCCGCAACAGAAACCTGCGGATTGACAACAAAGGTTGCCGTTTTGCCCTTAATGCGAAGTGCAGATTTTTGTGCCAGTGCAATTTCCATGTACCCCATACTAGCATAAGCTATTTTTCTTGACAAGTAGTTGTAATTGTCGTATGATCTTTTCACTCTGTCCCCAAAAGCTATTATCATATGAAAGCAGAAAAGGTAATCCTATCATTTGTCGCTGTATTTGTTGGACTGGTCGCTGCAGGAATTGCATTTTATCTCTATCAATCGACAAAAGTTGTCCCGAATGATCAAACGCAACCAGTTGCAACTCAGATAACCAAAGCTCCTGCCGTTGGTGGAGCTACAACAAATAATGACGTCTTCACTATTGATGAACCGTCAGATCAGCAAGTCTTTGATAAGAAGCTGATAACCATAAAAGGTACAGCTGTCAAAGGAGCAACCATTACTATTTCAACCGATGACGGTGATCAGGTTGTCCAACCGGCAGACAATGGAGATTTCACTTTGACGCAAACCATACCAGACGGGACAAGTTTGATAGAATTTACGACGATTTTTCCTGATGGTACAGAGAAAACAATTGATAGAACAGTAACATTTTCGACAGCAAACTTTTAATAATATATGAAAAAAAACATATTTATAACAACCATACTTCTATTATTTAGTTTAACAGGAACAGCGTCTGCCGCAACAACTCCTACACCAACTGCTGGTAACTCACAGATAGAAAATAGTCAAATCAATCAGTTGAAAGACAAAATCGCATCCCAGGTATCACAACTCAATCTTGTTGAAAAACGTGGAGTGATTGGGACAATTCAAGACGTGAACAGTAGCCAGATTACGCTTACGACTTACGAAGGCGACGTGCAATATGTCGATGTTGACGAAATTACTAAATTCTCATCAGCTGGAGCAGGGTCATCATTTGGCATTTCTGATCTGAAAAAAGGTATGCTAATAAGAGTTTTGGGAATTTATAATAAAGAATCACAGAGAATTCTCGCACGGTATGTCGATACCGAAACAATACCTACTCGCTACAATGGTGAGATCGTCTCAATTGATAAAATTAACTATCAATTTACTCTTATGACAACTGATAATAAATCACGAAATATCGATATTGAAACAACGTCAGAAATCTCTTCTTATACACCGGCTGCCGGCATGGCAACCTACGGATTTTCTAAACTTAGCGTCGGTGATCGAGTGATCGTCGTCGGCTATCCTGATAAAAAAGATTCCTCTCTTTTGATAGCAGATCGTGCGATTGATTTTCTTAATGCACCAAAAGATCCTGGCATTGCAATCGTTACTCCCACAATAGTTCCATCAGTTGCTCCGACAAGCAAAGGAGCAAAAAATATCAATCCCATCAAATAATCCATGAACCCCCAGTTAAAAAAATTGCAAAAATTATTGCAGGTAGAAAATCTTGACGCGGTTCTTATCTCATCACTTCCGAATATTACCTATCTTACGAATTTTTTTGGATTCTCAACAGAAGACCGGGATGCTTATCTTCTCATAACAAAAACAACCAGCTACATTTTCACTCACGGCATTTATAAAGAAGCAGTAGAAAAACAGGTGAAAAATTTTGATCTCATCCCTATCACAAGAGAAAATCCGATCGGTGCAGCATTGAAAAAAATTGTCACAGATGAAAAAGTAAAAAAAATAGGATTTGAATCATTTGATCTCAAAATAAACGAATATGAAAGGCTAACAAAACATATCGACAAAAAAATCCTCACGCCAACAAATATCATCCATAATCTCAGAATCATAAAATCATCAGATGAAATACAGGCAATTAAAAAAGCATGTGAACTTGGTGATAAAACCTTTTCTCATATTCTAAAAAATATAAAAGCTACCATGACCGAGAAAGAATTGGCGTTTGAAATAGAATTTTTTATCAAAAAACAAGGTGCTGATATCTCTTTTCCACCAGTTGTAGCATTTGGAGCAAATGCTTCTCAACCACATCATGTGGCAACTGATATAAAGCTTAAAAACAATACATTGGTACTTGTAGACTTCGGAGTGAAATTGAATAATTACTGTTCAGATATGACACGAACTTTTTTCTTCGGCAAAGCAACTGAGGAGCAAAAAAAAGTTTACCAAATAGTTTTGGAAAGTCAGCAAAAAGCAATCAATTATATTATTTCTTCATTTCAAAATGCTAAATCTCTTATTAAGGCTACTGAAGTCGATCATAGCGCAAGACAACACATTATGGATCAAGACTTCCCTTCTATGCCTCATTCGCTCGGACACGGAATAGGACTTGAGGTACACGAATTGCCCAGGTTAACAATGGTTTCTGAAGATATATTGAAGCCAGGCATGGTCTTCTCAATCGAGCCAGGCATTTACCTGCCTGATGAATTTGGCGTCCGCATTGAGGACCTTTATGCGATTGAAAATAAAATGCTGGTGCAACTGACAAACGCACCAAAACGACTAACTGAAATTTAGCTCATCAAGAAAGGTCAGTAATGTTTTCAAATTTTTAATATACATATCCGCACCTTCAGAGATATAATCATTCGCAAGATGTTCACGAAGACAAATAGTAAATCCTCCACTTGCTTTTGCTGAGGTAACTCCTTTGTTGGAATCCTCTAAAATGATCGTTTTCTCAGGAGATGCATCAAGTACTTTCATTGCTTCCAGATAACCATCAGGTGATGGTTTGGAGTGGAGATCCTCTCTCTCAGCTAATGAAAGCGTGTAATCAAAGAGCTCTCGGTTTCTAATTTTCTTTAAGACCTCATCCATCCATACTCCACGAGACGAAGTGACAAGTCCGATTTTGAAATTCAGATCTTTAAGCTTTTGCAATAATTTGTTAATGTCATTGGTTGGCGTTGACAGAGAATAAATATAAAATGCTTGTTTGTCGTACGCATTGAGAAATGCTTCTTTGGAAATATTGCTACCATTTGCACGTGCGAGATCATAAATAACATTGGTCGTTGATCCCATCAAATGATCTTTTATTTTCTCATAAACCTCTTTACCGAGAAGTTCAGACAGAAATTTTTTCTCGTGAGGTCCCCATTTTGCTTCACTGTCGATGATTACCCCATCCATGTCAAAAATAAAAGCCTTATTCATCGTCCTACTATAACATAGTTGACATATCAACACTAGTATGCCATTATTAATATACTATGAATTCAGACGACTCACAGACAACAAATCCTCCTTCGTCAGATGCAAATACAACGGCGCAAAATCAACCTGCAAATCAAGCTAATTCTGCGGCACCTGATTATATTGAAGACGTTGGGGGCGACATGATAGGATTGCTCGATGAGATCAATGAAGACGATACGCTTGTTCAGAAAGTCGCAGACGAGATGGAACTAGATAAAGAAAAAGTAAGAGGAATACTGACGCCACTTATGAACAAAATTGATCAAGGACAAATCACTGTTGATGAAATTGCCCTTATTATGGCATCAACTGTCGTAGACGAAGAGACAAACGAGCAAGAAGAAAATAATACTTCCGCCGCCTGATAGTAAGCTTACACTTCGCATTTTCTCAACTATATGCTATCATTAAGGCATGATAAAACCACAAATTCTGAAAGGATTCCGGGATTTTTTGCCACAGGAAGCAAGAAAGCGGCAATATGTGATCGACAAATTTAAAAGCGTTTTTGAGTCATTTGGTTTTGAGCCCCTTGAGACACCTGTTCTTGAGTATGAAGAAACGCTCACTGGCAAATATGGCGAAGAAGGTGATCAACTGATGTATCGCTTTGAAGACAATGGCAAACGTCGTGTTGCTATGAGATACGACCAAACTGTCCCCCTATCCCGCGTTGTTGCACAGTACCAAAACGAATTGCCGATTCCCTTTAAACGATATCAGATACAGCAGGTCTGGAGAGCAGACAAACCCCAAAAAGGAAGATATCGAGAGTTTGTTCAATGTGATATTGATACCGTAGGAATAAATTCTTCTGTTGCTGATGCAGAAATTATTACAACAGCTGCTAAATCACTTGAAGCACTTGGTTTTAAAAATTTTACTATCCTGATAAATGATCGCCGGGTCTTTTCTGAACTGATTGAAAACGGATCTGTATCAAAAGAAGAAATGGATTACGCCGTCGTTGCGGTTGATAAATTAAAAAAAATCGGTGAAGACGGTGTTATCGTTGAATTAGTGACTAAAGGTATTTCAGAAAAACGTGCCGAGGAGATATTCCAGTTAATTCAAACTCAGGAAAAAACCGACACATTGCAAGACATCTCAAATTATTTGGAAAACATTCTATCGCTCAAAGGAAAAATCAAATTTGATCCTACATTGGCACGCGGTTTGAGCTACTACACTGGCGCGATTTTTGAAACTGAAGTTGATGAATACCCTGTCGGCTCTATTTGTAGCGGCGGTCGATATGATAATCTTATCGGTATGTTTGCCGGCAAGCAAATTCCCGCTGTCGGGATTTCTTTTGGCTTTGATAGAACTATTGAAGCGATGGATGCACTCGGACTCTTCCCCGCTGATCTGGCAGTTTCAGTAACCAAAGTGCTCGTTACCATTTTTTCGGAAGACCTGAAAGAACAATCTCTGGAAACAGCGAATAAACTTCGTGAGGAAGGGATCAACACGGAAGTTTATTTAGGAGAAATTAAAGAAAAAAATCCTCTGGAAAAACAGTTGAAATACGCTGACCAAAAAAAAATTCCCTACGTTATTATCCTGGGTCCAGAAGAAGCAGAAAAAAATATTGTAACGATAAAAAGTCTGCAGACCCGGGAACAGAAACAAAAAAGTCTTGATGAGGTTATAAATATTCTTCGAGCGAACAAAGTGAGTCGAGAAGTTAAATAAAAATAAGAATTAAGCCTTCGACAAGCTCAGGCAAAAAGTTTTTCTCTGAGTTGAATCGCTCGAACAATATAATACTGCCCTATGAAACTGTCCAAGCACCACCTCGCGATTTTATCAATTGCCCTTGGCACCCTCATTTGGAGTGCGGCATCCCCTGTTTTCAAATGGTCAATGCAGGATACGCCTCCGTTTACTATTGCTTTTTTTCGTTTTCTTATCGCAACTCTTATCATGTTCCCTTTCATGTTAAGAAATAAAAAAATCGTTATACGATTTGAAGATTTCTATAAACTATTTATTCTTGCGATAACAGGTCTTACAATGAATATTGGTTTCTATTACTTGGGACTTTCGCTTTCCCAAAGTATTAACGCACCGATTATCGCATCAACGATTCCAATATTTCTTATTTTTGGAGCCATACTTTTTCTTCACGAAAAGCCAAAACCGAAAGCATTATACGGCACACTTGTAAGTCTCATTGGAATTTGTATTATTATCTTCAGACCAATTCATCACGTTTCACTGGTCGGATCAATCCTGGGAAATATATATTTGCTCTTATCCGTACTCTCGCTTGTTTCTTATACTATTCTTCTTAAAAAATTTAAGCTAAAATACCATTCTTCAACAATTATCTTCTGGATTTTCTTTATCGCCTCAGTCACGTTCTTCCCGGCATTTATTTTCGAAAACCATAAAGAAAGTATTCATCAAGTACTCAGTTTCCAAGGAAGCTTGGGGATTCTCTACGGCGCAGTTCTTTCTTCACTGCTTGGACAAGTGCTCTATAATTATTCTGTGAATTCGCTCAGCGCAGGTGAAATCGGCATCTTCATCTATCTTGAACCGGTCATGACCGCGCTTGTTGCCATTCCTCTTCTTCATGAACAAATTACCTTTTTCTATTTACTTGGCAGCCTTTTCGTCTTTCTAGGTATATTTATTGCAGAAGTCAAACTCCACTATCAGATCTTTCATCGCCACCTTAATAATGTCGATGATTCCTGGCTTGAATCAGGGCCCTAATTGCTGTATAATAAGATACTATGAAAGCAAATATTCATCCAACATATTTTAAGGACGCGCAGGTCGTGTGTGTTTGTGGTAACAAATTCACCGTCGGTTCAACGAAACAAAATATTCATGTAGAGTTGTGCTACAAGTGCCATCCTTTCTACACCGGTGAACAACGATTTGTTGACACGGCATCACGTATCCAGAAATTCCAGACTAAACAGCAGAAAGCAACTGACTACAAAAAAGTTGTTACCAAAAAAATTGAAGAAAAGAAAAAGCAACAAGAAGGTCCAAAGTCACTCCGCGAAATGCTCATAGGGCTGAAGTAGCATCCTCACTAATCTATTTTTCAAATGCTTATGCTAGTTGAATGTTTGCATATATTCCAAACAGGATTTATGATTTAAGAGATATGATTTATAATTCACAAATCTTACATTAAATAATTATGACCGACTATCGTTACACGCAAATTACAGAACTTGAAAAACAAATAGAAGAAACGCGAATACTTCTTGATGATCCTTCCATGGCTGGACTTGCAAAGGAAGAAATAGCGGAATTGGAAAAACAGAAACAGGAACTGGAAGAAAGTATCAATGCCACAAACAGTAAAAGCGAAGAGAATTACGATTCACGCAATATCCTTCTTGAACTGTCAGGTGCAGCTGGTGGCGATGAGGCGAAGTTGTGGGCTGCAGAGTTACTCACTATGTATACCCGTGCTGCGCAAAAAAAAGGGTTTCAAGTCGAACAACTTGAAGAAAGCGTAATCAAAATTATCGGTAATGGAGCTTTTGGCACATTTAAATATGAAGCTGGTGTTCACCGCGTGCAAAGAATTCCGACGACGGAAAAGCGCGGACGAGTGCATACATCGACGGCAACAGTTTCTATTCTTCCCGAACTTGAAGATATTGATCTGCATATCAATCCTGACGATATCGAATTTGAAGCGTTCCGCTCAGGCGGTCATGGCGGGCAGAATGTCAATAAAGTATCAACAGCTGTAAGACTTAAACACAAACCTTCCGGGATTACCGTTACTACGTCTGTGGAACGCTCACAACAACAAAATAGAGAAATCGCAATGCAACTCTTACGTGCCAAACTCTGGGAAATCGAGATAGAGAAACGAAGAAATGAAATTGATTCGCTCCGGTCAACCCAGGTCGGACGCGGCGATAGATCCGAAAAAATTAAAACATATAATTTCCCTCAAGATCGTCTGACTGATCACAGAATTAATAAATCGTGGAAAAATTTACCGGGAATTTTGGCTGGAGACATTCCCGAAGGAGACACGAGCGGAAATTAATATTCTTTTGGGGGGGATATTGATATACCGTCACCCCTGTTGCCACGCCATCACTGCTTTCTATTGCTACGTCTGGTCGCCCATCACGATAAAACTTAGTAACTCTCCTTAAAGGACCCCCTTGTTCCGAAGGACTACTGTTTCTCTGTGTAACCGGTAATAATGCTGTAGCGCCACGTAGTAATCCTAACGCACAAAAGACTCGCGGATCCAAACCAACGGGTTCCCCTCCTGCTTTTTCTTTTTTATTGCTCATTAGTACTTCTTAGATTGTAAAAGTAGCTCTTCCTTTTGTCAACCGAATTTGCAGTCACTCATAATTTTTGCTACTATGTTCTTCACCATGCTTCCTCAGAAACTTGCTTTTGTAGATATTGAAACTACCGGAACTCGTTCATCATATGATAGGATTATTGAGGTAGGGATTCTTCGCGTTGAAGAGAATAAACTCGTTAAAACTTTTCAGACACTCATTAATCCGCAATCATATCTTCCCAAAGAAATTACTACGCTTACAGGCATTCGTGAAGAAGATCTGGAAAATGCACCAACTTTCCGCTCTGTCAAAGATGAAATTGCAGAGATTCTTCAAGATTGCACGTTCGTTGCGCATAATGTGCGATTTGATTATGCGTTTCTCAAACATGAATTTTTACGGGAACATATCACGTATACTTCCAAACATTTCTGCACGGTGAGACTTTCACGTCTTCTTTTCCCTAAATGGCAACGGCACAATCTCGATACACTCATGCAAGAATGCAATATCGAATGCATAAGCCGTCATCGAGCATTTGATGATGCCAAAGTTCTCTATGAATTCTATCAGCAACTGCTTGAGAAACTGCCACAGGAAACGTTAGAGAAAGCTCTTGAGAAAACCATGAAAAAACCATCACTCCCTATTCATTTGCCGATTGATGAAATTGAAAAACTACCAGAGAAACCAGGAGTCTATATTTTCTATGGCAATGAGACGGATGTTCCGCTGTATGTTGGAAAGAGTGTGAGTATCAAAAGCCGCGTTCTTAGTCACTTCTCCTCCGACATTTCCTCTCCCACCGAAATGACGATTGCCCAGCAAGTCAAACGAATAGAAACCATACCAACCGCCGGGGAACTCGGAGCACTGCTTCTCGAATCACAACTTATCAAAGAACTTCTTCCGATTTACAATAAAAAAGCGCGAATCAAACATGAACTGATTGCAGTAAAAAAACGAACCAATAAAGAAGGATACGATGAATGTTATCTGGAACCAATTACAAAAATCTCCCCAGATAATCTCCAGGATTTCTTAGGATTTTACCGCTCCCGCAAACAGGCAAAAGCAACTCTTGCTGATATCGCAAAAAATAATACACTTTGCGAAAAGCTTCTAGGACTTGAGAAAACAAGTGACGCGTGTTTTGCCTATCGTCTTAACAGATGCAAGGGTGCCTGTCTGAACAAAGAAAAAGCAGAAATATACAACCTCCGACTACAAATGACTTTTGCAGAAAATAAAATTCTCCCGTGGCCGTTTGATGACGCAATCATTATTCAGGAAACTGAGGGCCTGATTGATGATTTCGGAATGCCTGAGAAACGAGAATATTTTCTTGTCGATAATTGGTGCTATTTAGGGACGGTTCGTCAAGATAATGAGGGGAATTTAAATCACAAAAAATTGCCAGAAGTTGCATTTGATTTGGATGTTTATAAAATCCTTAAAACATTTTTGAAGAATCCTGCTAATCAGAAAAAGATTAAGGGCTTGTCCGGAAATAAGGTGCGCAAAATCACGGAGAATTTTTTGTGAAATTCTAGACGCTGATTTGCGATAGTATGAGTACATACTTGAGCAAACTAGCAACAACGAATTTCGCAAAAAAGATACGTCAGTTTGAGTACATTATTTGTGGACAAGCCCTAAAATATTCCGAGGACAAAAAGAGTCACAAGAACCATCACAAGAAGTGCTCCGCCTGAGATAATAATAAAATCATGCTCTACTGCATAACTTTCATATGCGACTCCACTTTTCTTTTTTGTTTTTGTTGTTTTGGTCTTTGTACTTTTTGAAGTCACTTTCCGTTTTGCAGTTGCCATAGTCTCTATCTAGAATACACTATCGGCACTAGGGGTTGTCAAGAGGAAAAAGAATTTAATATTGTACGAAGTATACGATATTTGCTTTTTGCTGCAAATTCGCAAGCCAGGATTGAACGGCTTCATTCGTTTTCTGTTGTACTAATTGGGCTTTCACTTGTTTTTTCAATGCTGCCTCATTGGTATTGGGAAGAGAAGCCTTATTCTGACTAATATATTGGTCCACTTCTTTATCAGTGACATTTATGTTTTTACCAACCATTATTTGCACCATCTTATCAAGACGGATAAGATTACGAAGATCATCCTCTGTCATTCCTTGCTGTGCTAATACTTCATCAAGCGTTTGTCCTTGTTTTTTGAGATTGCCTTGTAGAGTATTTATTTCATTAGTAACTTCTTGGTCACTAACGGTGACATTCTCTTTCTTAGCTTCCTGTTCGATAAGAGCATCACGGACCAAAGTATCAAGCGTTGTCTTTCCGCTTTGTTTCTCAGATTGCTGGATAACTTCGAGACGACTGATCGGCTGACCATTCACAACAGCGGCAACAAATAAACTTCGGAAATAATAAAGTAGTGCACCGAGAAGAATGATAACAATAATCAAGATCACATAAGGTCTTCTTATTTTTACCTGTTGTGTGGAAGTTGTTTTTTGTGGTTTTTCTTGTTTTTCGGGTTCAACTTTTGCGATGTTTGCTGTTGATTTCAGTGTTGTTGGTTTTTCAGCTGCTTTTCTTACTGGTTTTTTTGTAGTTTTTGCAACTGGTTTTTCAGCTACTTTTACTGATGTTTTTACTGTACTTTTTGAAGATGCTTTTGGTGCAGATTGTTTTGTTTCCTTCTTTTTTATTGTCTTTTTTGTAGCCATAAATAGTATTATAACCTGATATGGATTGATTTTGCAAGTACTATTTTGTTATACCCCTTTGCTTTTAAAAAAATATAACAAGTATAATGCCACGAAGCAAACATGAACCTGAGGCTATTTTAGTTTAGGAATAAGAATCATATTTTGAAAGCTCGGGGTATGAATTGAAATGCTTGCGAAGTGGTATTATCTTATTGTTGCGGAGCAGCCTCAAGTGTAACTTGTATATCCTGATTATTGTTATCACGGTATATTGTAAGAGTAATTGTTTGTCCCACTTTTTTCTTTGCAATAATTATCGCAAGTGTATTGGTATCATCAATTTGTGTTCCGTCAATTTTGGTAATCACGTCCCCCTGCTGTATCCCCGCTTTGTCCGCAGGAGAATCCTGCTGAACATCCTGGACATACGCACCTTGCGGTAAGTTGTTGAGAACAGCAAGACTCTTAGATAACTCAGTGTATGAGACGCCAAGGAAAGGTCGTTTGATTTCTCCATTTTGTTGGAAATTTTGTACAGCGTCTTTAATAACATTAATCGGTATAGCAAATCCGATATTCTGTCCATTTTGCGAGACAGCAGTATTGACACCAATCACCTGTCCTGAAGAATTAAATAATGGTCCGCCGCTATTGCCAGGGTTAATCGCTGCGTCCGTCTGGATAACATTATTAAGTTGCTCAACTGATCCTTCATAGGGACTCCCCGCGGTAATTCCGCGACCGAGTCCTGAAATAACACCTGTTGTGACTGTATTGCGGAATTCTCCCAATGCAGTACCAATTGCTACGACATACTGTCCCACTTGAAGATTCGTTGAGTCTCCCAAGGTCAACGGTACAAGCTTTTCTCCGGAATTCTGTGAAGCGTCAATTTGAATCAATGCTATATCATTGAGTGGATCACGATAAATTTTCTTCACTGAATATTTTTTCCCGTCACCCGTTATCACTTGATAATTCATTGTCGTATCCGATACCACATGCTTATTGGTAACGATTAAACCGCCTGATGTGATGATAAATCCGGATCCAATTGATTCCGCCTGATTTTGATCGGGCTGTTGCAAATCCGGTCCTTGAGGATTCATACCGAAAAATGGAGAGAAATCAAATGGCGAACTCTGTTGTGACTGCGCTGTTGGAGTCCCGGAAACCGTCACAACGGAAGGTCCGAATTTTTTAACAATATTGATAGTCACTGACTCTTCGGTGACAACTTTTACCGGTCCGCTGTTGGTTCCTGTGACGATTTGATTGCTGCCTGACTGGAAGATTGAAGGAAGATACTTCTGTCCTAAGTCAATAGCAACAAGCAGTGCTACTAAAATGACAATTAAAATAATTAGCTTCTTCATAGTATTTAGTACTTTGTATTTGGTACTTTTATAAAAACGCTAAATACAAAATACTAGATACAAATACCTGTTTACTGTACCAATACTTCAACCGCCTTCTCAAGCTGAGTATCATGAGATGGATCTTTGGGATCAAGGCTTACTTTGATATCAGGCGTCAAGCCTTTTCCGTCTTTGCCGTTGCCTACCCAATTGCCATTTGGCGTTAACCATTTTGCAATTGTGATATGCAATCCTGCACCATTCCCAAGGTCTTCTGCTTGCTCAATAATTCCCTTTCCAAAGGAACCATCGCCAACAAGTGTTGCTCGATGATGATCCTGCAAAGCTCCTGAGACGATCTCACTTGCTGATGCTGATCCTTTGTTGATAAGAACTACAACCGGAACATCCGTTAATTGTCCCTTCCCGCTGACAGGATAAGCTGTCCGTTTGCCATCGCTGTCTTCTTGCTGTACAGCTGTCCCACTTTGAACAAACTCCGAAATGATCTCTATCGCATCATTCAGATATCCGCCAGGGTTATTTCTAAGATCAAACACAATTCCCTTAATGCTCTTATCAGATTTTATCTGTTGACTGGCTGCCTGCGCGATTTGCTGCCATTCTGAATCAGTGTTATCGCCAAATTCAGACAATCGGATATAAATTATCTTATCATTTGCATTCTTCGCCAAATCTCCTGCCTTTGTGTTAATCCCTTGAATATCTTTTATCTGCTTTGTCCAGGTCGTCAAGCTCTTAACCGTAATCGTATTCCGTTCGATCTTAATATCAACCGGAGTGGTACTCCCTTTATGTTCTATCGTAAGTGTTACCGAGGTGTCTTTGGGACCTCGGATCTCATTAACAACCGTATTTAGATCTATCCCGATTATCGATTTATCATTTACTCCTAGTATTATATCTCCCGCCTTAATTCCAGCTTTAGCCGCCGGACTGTCATCAAGCGGAGCAATGACAACGATGTCTTTGCCTTTCATGCCAAGTTCAGCGCCAATGCCGTCAAACTCTCCAGCAAGTTCTTGTTTAAAGCCGCTATTTTGCTGAGGCGGTAAATAAACAGTATAAGGATCTCCAAGACTGCTGACCATACCGACAATTGCACCATCAAGCATTTTGTTGGCATTAAGTGCGGACTTGTCATAATACATCGTCTCAAGCTTCTCAAGCACTGTCCACATGCGACTCATATCCATGGATTGATCTGAAGGTGGAGGTTCTTTACTGGAGACTTGAATGGTGGGTTGAAAATTATTCCAGTCAAATGATACTTTATTGACACCAAAATAATAGCCGATTATAAATGTAATAATAATGATAACTATCAACCGTATATTTGCTGACTTCATAGTATAAAAATTAAACAGAAACTATTCACGAAGAATGATCGCCTTACTGTCAGTATCGATCATGATCTTCTTATTCTCCCATGAATGGAGCTTTGATACAAGCTCTTCGGTTATTTCTAATACCGGAAGGGTAATTTCCTTCTGAACGACATACTCTACGTCTTCGTCAGAAATAACAACGCTTAAGAAACCCTTCGTACCGATACTGTCACCTTTTATTAAAAGATCTCGGGTCAGTTTCTGTACCAAAACGATTTTCCCTTCTGCCCTACTATCAAGATAATACAGTGCATGAGCTATACTATCTTCCCCAAATGACTCCTTCAAAACAAAAAGTGTTCCTTCATCTGTCTTCCCGAGAGCAACACCCTCTGCAATGATCGCGTTATCTGTTTCGATAACAATTTCTTTATTATTACACAAAGTAATTGTACCAGCAACCGGAGAAATGATTTCAAGCGATGCGGGTTCAATATCTACCTGAACGACAAGATTTCCCGTATCCCGTTCATAGCGGAGCACTGTTCCGGCAATTTGACTAACGATTGTTGCCTGTACTTTCCCAAACAAATTCTTCTTCACCGCGATGACATCACCGGGATGTATTTGGTCACCAGGGTTTTTTCTCAGAGATTTTCTTGCTTTACGTCGGGAAACATCGAATCCGTCAAGGATATTAACTACTTCTTCTATGGGAGCTTCTTTCTGAGCGAGTATTTGACCAGGAGTTACTGTCGCACCTTCCGCAACCAATGAGACAAATCCGTCGGGAAGTTCAATGGGCAGCGAGGTCATATGTTAAGTGATTAGTCTCTTCCAACAAATGGCATCAATGCCAAATGTCTTGCGTGTTTAATAGCTGTTGTCAGACGGCGCTGATGTTTTGCGCACAATCCAGAGCGTGTTCTGACAATAATTTTGCCGCGATCAGTTACAAATTTTTGCAAACTTGCGACATCAGAGTACCATGGCTCTTTTTTCTGCTCGCAGAAATAGCACTCTTTTGGTACTGTTATTTTTCTTTTTGGTATTCTTCTTTTCTCTGCCATATTATTTATAGTATTGGGAATAGGCAACGGGGATCAGGGAAAAATATTTAATTTCTGTTCCCTATTCCCTACTTCCTAATCCCTAAAACGGTATATCATCCGGTGCGACTTCTTCACTACTATTTTCCGGCTCCGGACTTTCTTCCTTAACTTTTTCTTTTTTTACCGGTTTAGCTTTTGGCTCCTGTTCCGGTTGTTCATCAGGTTCAGAAATTTCCTCACTCCGTTCTGATGAATGACTTGCTCCTCCTTTATTATCCAAAAGAATCATGTCATCAATCACAACTTCCGTTCGTGACTTTTGTTGTCCATCCTGTCCTGTCCAACTTCGTGTTGAGAGTCTTCCCTCAACGTACACTTTGCGACCCTTCACCAAAAATTGGCTACAAAGTTCTGCTAACTTTCTCCATGCGACAATGTTGTGAAAATCCACTTCTTCCCGCTTCTCACCGCTATCAGTTGTCCAGGATCTGTTTGTCGCAATACCAAATGTACACACTGCTGCGCCACTTGGCGTATACCGTAATTCCGGATCCCGGGTCAAATTCCCGATCAACTGTACTCTATTCAAACTTCGTGCCATAATCAGCTTATAGGGAATAGGCAACGGGGATCAGGGAAAAATATTTAATTTCTGTTCCCTATTCCCTACTTCCTGATTCCTTACTTCGTTCTTACCAATAAATGTCGCAATACTTGTGTATTTTGAAATATTTTTGTCTCAAGATCAGCAGGAATTGATTCACCTTCCAAGAATAATTGCATGTAATATCCAGAATCTTCTTTTTTGATTGAATACGCAAGCGCTTTTTGTCCCCAATCTTCTTCTTTGGAGACTTTTACTTCCCCGAGCCATCCTTTGACTTGTTCCAGAAGTTTCTTCCGGTCTGCTTCTTTAACAGTAGGCTTTACGACAATTACCAATTCATACGTTCTCATGATGTGTATTTTATCACACGTTCAAATGTGAACTCAAGGGGGAATAATTTTCCAGAAACGCATCATAAAACTTCATTAACTCCTTAATCTTCTGATTAATTTCCGGAAAGGTAAAATCATCAATCTGGATAAGAGGCATGATTTTTGAGCTTGTGCTAGTTAGAAACGCTCCGTCAAACTCAAATAAATTTTTCAACGGAATTTTTTCTTCCTTCACGGTGAAGTTATTTTTTTTAGCAACGCTCATTACTGTCTGACGTGTGACACCATCAAGCACGGTTTCAACGGGAGGAGTAATCACAAGAGAATCTTTAATGGCAAAGAAGTTCGTCCGTGTCCCTTCAAGAATCGTATCATCGTCATCAAGGAGCAAGGCATCGTAATGACCATGTTTTTGTGCCTTTTTGTATGCCAGATAACTTGGAAGCATATTGAGTGTCTTTGCATTTGGCATGAAACGACGATAATACGTTGTCTCAACGGTCGCACCTTTGGAATATAATTTTCTATCAGGGAATAGTGGTGAAAGTGGCAAAATAAATAACAAAGTATCCTCTGCTGATCTACCACCAATCAAAAGTATTTTGATATTGAGGCTCTCAACGCCATTTTTCTCAACCACATTCTGGATAAATGTGACAATTTGCTCCGCTTTATATAGATGTTCTAAACCAATGAGTCGAGCTGATTCCAGCAAACGCTGCGCATGTTGCTTAGCAAAATAAATAATATTATTGCGCACTCGCAATGATTCGTACACTCCAAATCCATATTGGAAGTGGATATTATGTAACGAAATTGTAGCATCCGTTAAGGGTAATAATTCTCCATTTTTTGAAAAGTGTGTAAAGTTCATAAAATTTCCTCTCAAGCACCAATTTTAAATTCAATGACGTCGCCATCCTGCACAATATACTCTTTGCCTTCTAGTCGGGCTTTGCCCACTTCTCGTGCTTTCTTTCGTCCTCCGGACTCAACATAATCGTGAAATGCAACGACTTCTGCTTTGATGAATTTCTTAATAAAGTCTGTATGAATCGCACCTGCTGCATGCTGTGCATCCAAATCTTTCTCAATAGTCCATGCTTTCACTTCCTTCTCCCCTGCTGTCAGAAATGAAATTAATCCAAGTTCTTCATATGCTTTCTGAATAAGCCGTTCCAATCCTGATTTTTCCAAACCCAAATCTTTGAGGTATTCTTTCGCTTCCTCATCAGACAACGCTGCAAGTTCTGATTCTATCTTTGCAGAAATGACAACAAATCTTTCTTGAGGTAAACCGAGTAATTCCGCGTATTTCCGCGTTATTTGTTCGGCGTGGTTCTGTGTCAACTCCTCTTCTGAGACATTGAGAACAATAATCTCAGGCTTATTAGAAAGCAAAAAGAAATCTTTGATCGTCTCACGTTCTTCATCAGTCAATGCGACTTCAAACGCCGACTTGCCTTCGTTTAATCCTTTATATAGTTTTTCGACTGCTGATTTTTTGACTGCATCAGTTTTGACTGCCTTACTCTCCCGCTGTTTCTCAATCGTTTGCAAATCAGCAATAATAAGCTCAGCCCGAATCACTTCATAATCATCTTTGGGATCAACAGCGCCTTCTTTGATGACATCAGGATCTTCAAAAACGCGCACAACATGCGCGATAATCTTTACTTCACGGATGTGGCTTAAAAATTTATTTCCAAGTCCTGCGCCTTCTGATGCTCCCTTGACAAGTCCTGCGATATCGACAAATTCGATAAGCGCATTTTTAATCGGCGGTAAATCAGACATTTTCTCTTCTTCTTTGGTAATTTCAGCGAGTTTATCCAACCGCTCATCCGGCACAGGAACGACACCGATGTTTGGTTCAATCGTGGCAAACGGATAATTCGCCGCCAGCGCCTGCTGCTTCTTAAGCAGTGCATTAAACAACGTACTCTTCCCGACATTTGGCAAACCGACAATTCCGCACTCGAGCTGTTGTGACATATGGAAAGATTATATCATCTGAAAATAAATAATTCAGTTAATTATCAGGAAATAAACGCCTTCTGCGTTGTTTTGATTGTGTTTGCTCGGTAGTTAAAAGTGTCAAATCTTCTACATCCCTATCAACTGATGTATATGGACCTACTATTACCTCACGACCAACACGTATACCTGGATTAGTCATTGAGTGCGGACTAAGTGTAGAAAAACTCCCAACAGCTGCTCCATATTTAGATAAACCCGTTGAGACCTTCTGTCCGTCTACAGACACAGTGACCACATGTCTATCAGTTCGTTGATTTGCAGTAGCTGCCCGACCAGCAAAATGGATATGGTCTCCTCCTATACTATCAAGTAATGTTCCAGAATGTGCTTCAAAATGGAGGCCAACAACACTTCGCACTACCTCACTTTCCTTTCCGATTATTCCATTAGCTCCCATAATCGATTCACTTACCAAACATTGATCCAGAATTCTTGTTCCATCTCCAATTATTGCAGGACCAATAATATGAGCATTAAAGCCAACTTCTACATTACAACCAAACCAAACTGGTCCATTGGATTCATCTATCCACGCTGATGGATGGACTTTAGCTTGTTCCCTTCCTTGCGGATCTTTTACTCTTTTATGCAGGTTCTGTTGTAAAAATGCAAGAAGCTGCCATGGATATTTAATATCTTTCATTTCTTGTTGTGTAGGTCTTAACCTTTCAGGGATGGATAAAAGAAGTGTTGGACCGATTGGCCACATTGAATCAGGCCAATTACTTTGTCTTATTTCCAACCACTCTTTTGGACTTACCATTCTATATCCTGCTTGCTGGACTACTCCACTTTCAATAATATTTTCTAATCCTTTTAAATCTTGTTCACGCATTCCTAATGAATAATCATCAGCTAAAATGACAAACTGATTTTCGTGAAGAGGCAGGCCAGGATGTACTAATAGATCAAGAGGTTTTCCAACATCCCGATGTTCTATAAGCATTTGTTCAAACTCATCCGGAGTCAAAGGGGGTTCACCTTCTTTTAAAGTTGTTGCTCGACAATGTCGAATTTGTTCTGTATCTACTGAACGGATTAAGGTAATCCCTTCATCACCAACTGCTTCATAAACTGCTTAAATAAATTGAGGGAATACTTGACCTTGTGTATCCATATGAGAATGATTATGAGTACTTACATGCGGTGGGTTTGTACCTGTCATATCTTGAAATTTTTTTATTTGCACCTTTGTTTGTGTTGCCAATTGATCTAACCCATCTCGATCAGGAGCTGATCTAAACCTTAAAGTTTCTGCACCATTTTTCCTTTGTGCAACCCCTGGAGAAAAATTTATATGTAAACCTAAACTTACATTAGGAAATTGTCTTATCTCACTTACGGCATACATAGCGGCCGGCTGATTGACCATTACATCAACTCCGGTGATCAGACCTCTTTCTGCAGCATAAAGTGCTCCTCTGTCTGCAGCAGAATGAATTCCGAAATCATCAACGATTGGCATTAGGGTACGTTCATGCATAATAACATTTCTGGGACAGAAGATTTCCTATTATAGGCTATTGTCAAATACATTTCAAGCAAGTTTTCAGAAATATCTTATACCTGAGGAGCCTGTGAATTTACTATTCTCCCAAATTCATCCCTTTGAGTAATAATTCGTGCTTTATTTGGAGGTGGCATGAGGAAACTGAATCTGAATTCTAAAGATGGGACGGTGTGATGACTATCCCTACGGATAGATTCATATATTAACTTTTCCTTTCATAATTAAATACTCTTAATAGATAATCCTATTATATCAGCTCCTTGGACTAGATTTGCTCTAAATCCTATCATTCCATATGAATCTCTAAAGTCAATATTAGGTAGAAAATTAATGGGAGCACCAAATCCTTGTTCTACTTCGTTTTCTCTAACAATCTTTTTTTCTCTTATTCCAGATTCTATCAAATTTATATCGACATGTGTTGGCAGTGTCCAATTAAAATTATTATTACTGTCTATCGATAGATTTACTTCGAGATCTTTTACGGTTAATATAATTTGAAAAGAGTCTGGAGCGTTTTCATTAATTATAGTTTCTTCCTTTATATACTCCCACATTCCTTGATATCTAATATGCGGTTTTACTAAAAGTTTATTTGAGCCGTATTTTATA
>Ga0265338_10000466_pt1 | contig 72140 bp, 59 predicted proteins | sample 42126metaG_FD_193579 | JGI IMG/M metagenome (GOLD analysis project Ga0265338, IMG submission 193579) | Rhizosphere microbial communities from Carex aquatilis grown in University of Washington, Seatle, WA, United States - 4-21-26 metaG | ecosystem: Host-associated > Plants > Roots > Rhizosphere...
TTTTGGACTCAGCACGATTGAGTTTTTAGAATGCTTTAGTCGGTCGGCAAAAGTGAAATTTATGACCGTAAATGTTCACGACAAAGGACCCAGGTTAGACCGATCTGTGAAAGACTTTATTAAGGAATTCCCCAATATCCAGATTCGGGCCTCTCAAGGAGCGGGAGAAATGCATGATCGATTTGTGGTCGATCAAAATTGCATGCTTATGTTGGGACATGGGCTTAAAGATTTGGCGAAAAAAGATTCTTTTGTTGTCGTACTTGATCGGAAATTTGCCGGTGATACAGCGACTCGCGCGTTGCACTGGTTTGATAGGCATTGGAAAAATGGTGTTCAGATTTAAATTCTAATGAAGGCTAGCCATTGGCTAGCCAATTTTAGATAGAATATATTGATTTATCGATACATGAGCCTCTGCCGCCCGAATTGCTATCTCTTTATGTTTCTCTGGCGTAGTTCGGACCGACAAATTACCTTTATAACTTTGTGTAGATAGCGGCTCAGGCAGCTTATCTCCATTATCAATCATCATCTCAAGGGCTAAAGAAATAGGCTCTTTAACTTCTTTAATCGCACCTTCAGGAGTATCCGCATGCGCCTTTACAGAAGGAAGCTCTAAAGCAAAAGCAACAAAAACACCGTCTTCTTCTGACCACTCTACTCGGTAAGAAAATTTATTCAAAATTTCAGCAATTTGTTTCTTATTCTCATTTTGCTTTTTCATTTTCCAACTCCTCTAACTTTTCTAATGCCTTGACCACTTGCTTTACCTGATATGGCTTCGCCATCTTCCCGTCGGCTTGCAAGTTGACCCATGGCTCACCTTGCCACGGAACTTTGAAGACATGATGACTTCCCTTTACTCTAGGCTGACCAAAAAACTGCGTTGCTATTTTAATAAGATCAGCAATCTTGACGTTCTTTGGGTTATCTAATGTTCCGTAAGCATCCGCAAACGTCATGCAATGATGATAGCATCGGCGCTATCATAAGTCCACTTGATAGTGATAGCACCTATAATAGCAAATCTCGGAATGAAACATCTCAAGTCGCGTATATTGTATATGGATAAAAATTGGTCTTTTGTCCGATAGAAGCCAACGCTCCATCGGCACCGACAATAACACAATACGCGCTCAGGCCAAATGCATCCCACGGCTTTGGCAATCGATTGGAGGCTTGGGCGGATACGGCGGGTCATTTAGCAAGAGCCGAAAGAACGTGAAGCACCATAGGCCCAATGAAACCCAAGGCCATGATAACGTAGATCGCTCGTGAGACAAAAGATCGGCCGGACATTAACTCACGAACCCAATTTCTTTTGTGAAAGATGAAAAATATCGTAACGAAAGAAAAGTTGAGAAAAAGGAGCGTCGACCTCAGGAAATCGAGGATTTCGCCCATTTGAACCGCATTGATACCCGCGAACAAACTCGCGAATGCCAAAAAAGCAAGCATGAGGATTGTTATGATAGATCCAAACGCGCTTAGGATGGATTTAAACTTAACTTTCCTGGATGCCGGCTGACTCCCCTCCTGACCGTTACCTTTGGCGGAAGAATCATCGTCAGTTGTTGCGATCATAACCCCCGCCTGAATTGCGACAAAGAGCATGACCCCACCAATCATCAGTATGTTCTGTAAAGAAAAATAATTCATATTACCGGGGCGCTCCCGTTGCTTTGCAGTTGGTCTTCGCGAACCAGAGCACAACTGCCGACAAGGCAAACGGAAATAAAAAATCGGTAACAAGGAAAATTATCCATTTATACAATGGCCCTACGCCTACTAAGAATGCCTTGATTACGAGACCGAATTGAAACTGGGCAACAATGAAAGCGGCGCCAATCGTTGCAAAAGCAGCTGCGGCATTTACTCTCCGCATTTCAATCTTGCCGAGCCAATAATTCGCAGCCAATATGCCAAGCAATCCAGGCAACGAAGCGAAAATAACGACTAGGACGATTCCTTGGAGCATTTCAGGCCAAACAAAGTAAAACTCGCCGGCCCCGAATACCTTGGAAATTGCTATGTCCAACGCGAGCCCTAAAAAGGTTCCAATTAAATACCAAGTGGCTGCCCATACGTTACGTGCTTTATTTAATTCAGGTGTATTGTTCACACGGATTTTAACGAACCCCTTTCAAACAAATGACAGGCATAAAAGTCGTGGGTGGCCATCACTGAAATTACCTCCAACCCGAGGCGCTTGCCCTTGTGTTGATAACAGTAGAGCCAATCTTAGGCCGCAAAATGAAACGTTTAAAGAGCCTAACTCGATTCGCTGCAATCTATCGGTATCCCGAAGCAGAAAGAAAGTCGGTCCCATTTGCCACAATCAAAACGGCCGTCAAGAGCTCCAAGAAATTCTTTGACGAAGTTGCCGTAACGATCTCTGGCTAAGGCTAATAATTATTTTTTGACTCCCGCAGCACTATACTTTGCAATGAAAAAATCCGTCGTCCCCATTAGGGAATTACCGTCCATTCCCCCTGAAGTATAACCTCCGACATAAATATTACCAGAGCTGTCCGTTGCCACGGATTGACCGGATGTTGCAACCGAAGGAATTCCCGACTGTCTTACCCACTGCAAGCCGCCATTTGCATCGTATTCAGCAAGAAAATAATCCGACGTCCCTGTCTGAGTAGACTGATTAAGTGCGTTGTCGGTGGCCCCCACTAACAGAATATTTCCAGAGCTATTAAATCTGCCATCAAAGCCAAATGTGTTTGGGCCTATTCCGCCCAATTGCACAGTCCATAGCTTGTTCCCATTCAAATCATATTTGGCCAGAAACGCCTGCTGCGAAGATCCCATAGTATTGCCGCTCAGAAAACCTGTCGTATTACCGATAACGTAAAGATTTCCAGAAGGGTCAGAAATGACCTGGTTCCCCCCGGTGTGAGATGAGAGCGCACCTAGTTGCCTGGTCCATTGCTTAACACCCGAAGCATCATATTTAGAAACGAAGGAATCAGCCGTTCCAGCCAAAACGTTGCCATCTAACCCACCCAAAGTCATGCCAGTCACAAACGTATTGCCGGCGGCATCTGATCCAACCCCATAGCCATATGTGATTGCGGATGCTGCTCCCAATTGTTTTGTCCATTGGACGTTGCCGGAAGTGTCGTACTTGGCCAGAAAAAAATCCTGCGTCCCGGTAAGAGTGTTTCCGCTTAATCCTCCGCCGGTAGATCCTGTGACGAATAAATTTCCGAAGCCGTCCATAGTTAACTTTGCTGCGAAGGTTGGATTTCCCGAAGATCCAAACTGATGCACCCAAAGCTGGTTACCGTTTGAGTCATACTTAGCGACAAAGGCGTCCGAGATGCCAGTTAAGGAATTTCCTGGCAAACTTGCGCTGGTGTGACCACAGACATAGATATTTCCGGATGAGTCGGCGGTTGCCCCACCAGCAGTTGTCGAACCGGAGGTCCCCCCGAGTAAGCGAGTCCATTGTTTCGTTCCGGATAAATCGTATTTGGATATGAATGCATCCTCGCTGCCAATAAGGGAGTTTCCGTCTAGATTTCCATATGTGGCGCCGACTATGTAAATATCTCCTTGAGTGTCGGATGCCACTCTGTATCCGTAAGTAGCAGCTCCCGTCGCTCCAAGCTGCTTAGTCCAAAATGATGAGGATTGTGCCAAAGATTTCACCTGAGAGCTGCAACTCAATGAATTTACAATGGCCAGAATTAGTAGGAAAAGAGTTCCAGGGGCCCTTAATGAGGACAGGCCGCGAATTGAGTGCTTCAAATTGAGCCTTCCCAACTTTGGTACTACTATATCTTCGGACTAATATAGAAATTCTTTAGTGTATCGGTATGACCCGTTTCAAGTGCGCGATAAAAAAGCTCCGGGCCATAGTTGCTTTGAAGGTCTCAATCCACGGAACCTACGCTTGCCTAAAAAAACAAAAGCCTAAACTTTTTGGTTCAGGCATTGGGCATCAGACAAGTGTCATTGATTTCTCAGGGGAGACAGAAAAATTTCGAGAAATACTCGCGAGCGTTATCAATTGCAGTAGCCGAAGAAGGAACCGTTTGTGTCCGGAAATACGCCACCTATTACGCTAGTCGTAAAAAATGCCACGCAATTCACGCCGCCACGAAACGCACATGCTGCAGCATTTAGACCCTGGCAAAATTGTATGCATGCATTGATGCTGGAAGTACTTGTCTCGCTGTAAGTCGAGGCAGGAGCATTCGAAAAACTAACGTTACCCTGAGTCGTAAGCGAGCAGGTTTTTTGATTTTGTATGCAAACACCGCCACTCAATGTGAATCCGCTGTTACAATTCGTCAGCTGACACGATCCCCAAACAGATTGGGCAGAACAAGTCTGAATCCCCGTCCCATTTAATAATGTGCATGGCTGAATCGCTGAAGGAGAACAAGTTGCGGTGACACAGGCGTAACCGTTAACCACAAAACCGGAATTACAGGAGGTTGGCGAACAACTCGATATTGCCGATCCGCACAGGTAGGTGCCGATACCGTTTGCGATTGGACACGTTACCGACGAGCCGGATTGGCAGTTTACAGCAGTCGAGGCGGCGTTATTGGAGGTTGAGGCTTCGCTAGAACTCGAACGGCCACAGTTTTGAAAGGCTACCAGGCAAATACCGAAAACCCCAACCGAAAGAGATATTAGGGCAGCTCGCTTCATTCGCTCTCCTGTGACTGATTGAGACATGAACTATATCGGATTGAATCGACCTAGACTTGAGCGCCTCAAATTGAAACGCATTATGAGATATCGAGCAGGTGTTCTTTTGCCAGTCACTATGTGATGAATGGTGGGAGTCTTCACGATCTTCAGGCGCTGCTTGGGCATTCTTCGCCGATGATGACTCAGCGGTATTCGCATCTTGCTCCAGGTTATTTGGAGAAGAAAGCGAGTGTTGTTGGGTTTGGGAAGCGGGGTTCGAATGTGTCGGTGCTTCGGGTGGCGGAATGAATGCCACCACAGTGCCACCACGAAGGTCACTACAATACTTAAAGTGGTTTGTTAGCACTGTATTCTGAATTCAGAATACAGAATTCCGTATTCAGAATACAGATTTAAGTGGTGCCCCGGGCCAGACTTGAACTGGCACGACAGTATGACCCGTCCCAGGATTTTAAGATCGATGAGCCACCTTTGGTAAATCGAGAGAATTGTTAGATTTTACAGTAATAACTTACGGATACAGCTAATCTTTTGAGTGCGCCGAATACCCTGAAATACCATGTCTAGTCGGATCTCTGCCAGCACAGTGCCAGCAGCACAACTGTTAAAGTAACGGTCTATGAAGGTTTAAACTCGTCTTGACTTAATGTCCCAGATATGAGACATATAAGAAAGTGAAGCCGGCTGTTTTTCATCCGAAAGCTCGAACAGCGCTACAAGAGTTTCCGGAGGATGTGCGGCGGGAACTTGGCAAAGCGATCCTTGACCTACAAAAGGGTCATAGACTTGCAATGCCGCTTTCTAAGGCCATGCCGTCAGTCGCCAAAGGCGTAAAAGAACTTAGGGTCAAAGACTCATCCGGCGCTTATAGAGTATTCTATTACGCTCGGCTTCACGATGCTATTGTCGTCTTTCACGCTTTCCAAAAGAAATCGCAAAAGACACCACAGCGGGAAATTGAACTGGGTCGAATGCGGCTTAAGGAGTTGCTGAATGAAAAAGGCTAAGCACATTATTACTCGAAACGCTGCGGAATTAGCCAAGGCTCTTGGACTCTCCCCTGCTGATGGGCTGGAGATTGAGATTCGTAGTGATTTAAACGATAAGATCGTCGAAGTAGTCAAAAGGAAGGGTTTGACCCACGCTGAGGTAGCCAAATTGGCTAAAACTTCTAGAACGAGGGTCACGGCCCTTATGAATCGAAATAGCAAGGATATCTCGACTGATCTGATGCTACGAATTCTTGGCGCTATTGGAGTTCAAGCAAAAATTCAGTTTAAAACTCACGCCGCTTAGATACGCTCGGCTAAACCAAATCTGATACATTGTCCAATCAAGTTGATTAGTTTACACAAATTTGCGACAGTCAGCCGCACTCGCAATGATAGAGGAAATAATAGATGGTCTTGAGAGGGGGAAGCAGAATGAGAAAGGATGCCGAGATAAGGGCAGAGATAAAAGATGAAAGAACTCATTATTCTTATGTTTACAGTCTGTACCCTTCATGAGTCACCTGCATTTGCCTCCTGTGACAAGGACTCCAAACCAGAGAATTACTCCGGAAGATTTCAAATTCTGAAGTCGGAAAAAGCGAAACTGCGGTGCGATCAGGATTGGAATACAGACAAAAGATTTGATCCCCCCGAGTACATAGAAGCCAAGGGATGTTATATTGATTTGAAAGTGATCGGCGACGGCAGAATAAAAGATAAATATGGCTCCTCCATACTTCAAATTTATGCTTACGGCCCGTTATGCGATAAAAAGATTGGCGAGAAGTTGCCTCTGCATATAGGTAAACATGGGTGCTGCGAAAACCGGCTGTTTTACGGATGCGAGAAAAAAGAGGAAGTCCTTAAAGCTCTGGGCGGCAATCCTCAATCTCCATATGACATGGAGTGCATGGGCGGTCGCTGGGTCGTTTATGAGGACATTTATCCCAAATAATCCACTAATTCGAGCCGGCCGAAATATCCAACTCAGACAATGAAATTAAAATTCCTCCGACCGCCATACTGTCCTTCGTGGAAGACTTCGGAAGGGCAAGTAGCCCGCTATTATCGCGCTCAAAGTTAATCAGAAAGTTATTAAAAGCTGGAATGTCTTATCGAAATATTTCTGTCGTTGCGAAATGTAGTCATGGATCTGTCTCGGCTGAGAGAGCCGCTATGAAGAGCGAAGAGGCAGAGGCGCAGAGGAAGATTGAACAGCAGGGGAAGGATGCGCAGCTACTCCATGAGCCTAGTGTTCACTTTCCTGAGGTTTCTAAGCCTGCCTAATTGTTCACTAACGCAAAACGGACCCTTTGGGTCCGTTTTTTTGTTTCAAGGGTTCATAATGGAAGATTTTGTTCAAGGCTGCTGTCGAAGCTATCGCCTTGATTGACAGCATCCTGCGAGAAGACCTCCAACTAAGTCCTTTGGTCTTAACCAGGCAGCTGCGCTAGAGTGAAGGGATTTTAATCGGCTCATCAAACTTGAATTAATTTGAGCAGTGCAGTCCAATGCTATTTGGATCCGCACCCACCGTACCAAAACCAATAAACGCATTGCGAGAACCAATCGCCGTGTTTGTTATGTAAACGTAAGGTACTGTGCCGGCTGTCCATGGATAACAGAATGTGTCGGATTTTCCGCTGTTTATGCTCGTCTCACAAATCTTGTTTAAACCCAGGGTTTCTGAAAAATGAAGTGTGCCTGTCGCTTGATCATATGATTTTACGAATAGGTACCAAGCGGTGCCAGAGAAATGCTCTGAGGGGCGAGCCGCCAGTTCCGCGATTTGAGCGCGTGCTTGCGCATCGACTCCGCGGCATGAATACGCATAACTAACACTCGACATTAAAGAAAATCCGGCAACTACAAGGCTAAGAAGTTTCATTTCTCAACTCCATATTTATATTTTATCGCTAGGGCGAGGTTACATACCTCTGAGCGGCTTTAAGTTCTGCAATAATAGCATAGAGTCAGAGTTCATTTCGCCTGTAAAGAAACTGACTTTCGTGAATAAAATCCAATCGTCCGCACCTTCAAACCTAATTGATTTGAACTGACTTCGCGGTTTTGGCACACAGCCAATCCGCTACCGGAAGTCATATGCCATTATTCAAGGCGCTTCAGAAACCTCGGTTTTTTTTCGGCCGAGCAGGAAGTCGAATCCATAGAGAACAAAGTCGATGAGATCTGGAAAACAAAAAGGCCTGCGCAATTTCGCAGGCCTTTCGCTAAGGATCGAAGTGTTATTGACGCCGACTAACTTTATCTTACGACCACAGTGGAGATACAGCCATTATCTGGGCCCCCGTAGCTTACGTGAGAATAGTAGCTATTTTGAGCGACAACCCTTTGCGCACAACGACCACCACGCAAACAAAGATCGAGAGCCGCAGCGTAGGCCTCATTGAGGGTGACCTGACCCCTTTAAACGAGTCCGCCACTTAGTGTATTATTTGGCGGCTGAGAGGGGAAAGTCATGGGAAATAAACCGGGGTATACGCCGGAGCAAGTCGTTAAGATTCTTCGCGATATCGAAATCGAACAAGGCAAAGGCTTGAGCCAAGACGATGCTTGCAGAAAATCAGGCATCACGCTTCAAACCTACTATCGCTGGCGTAAAGAATACGGCGGCCTGCAAGTGGATCAAGCGTGCCGCCTCAAGGAACTCGAACTTACGCTCCGGCGAAATTCCCAAGTCACTCTTCGCACTGTGTTTACACAATTTTATTTCGATTTATGGAATCTACATTTTTGGATTCCTGACCTATTCCTACAGCGCGATTCAAGCAACAGCGATTTTTTTGTTTTGCCTAATCTTCTCGTTTCTCATCGCACTACTTCCAGCGTGGCTATACTTGAATCGAAATAGAATGCAGTTGTTCAGCAGACCCTCTGAGTTTGATGGCGGCGTGAGCAAATATATGCCGACGATAGCAAGTTCTTTTGCTTATATTCTTGCAATAAGCTGGATTGTCGTCGTTTATCGAAACGTATACATCCATTATTTAAATTGATGTTCTTGAGATCGTGCCAAAATTTCTTTCCCGTCACGAAACCCATGCCACGTCGGTGCCAAAAAATTCAATAAAATCGGAAACGCGGGGTAATCGAGCCGTAAGGTCGGCTTCCGATCACGGGTGATCTTGAACGGTATGTTCAGCCAGGGTTGATGAGTGGGCTCGGTCAGTACCGTTAGGCATGGTTACCTATGGGAATTGATAGGCGCGCCCACTGCTGCGCAGTGCGATTTTTCCCCCGTCACAAATTCCCTTGTCCGCCCGGCGTGGCACGGGCCGGATTTTTAAATTTCGGGTTTCGAGAATACAAGGCAAGATTGGAACCGCGGATATGATAAATTGGAAATTCTGCCGCGTATTCATGCAGGCAATCAACCACGCCCGGATGCTTTGGGTTATAGTCGTGCCACACAATCGTACCCGTCGAAGATAGCATCTTGAATGCACTTTCAGTGTCGCTCACTACGCTCTCTTTGGAGTGACATGCGTCAATAAAAACGAGATCGACCCGGCCTCGTAGCATTCCAAAGTCAAAATTTCTCGAATCGCCATACAAACGTTGGATCTGATGCTCGATAAATATTTTTTCAATTTCTGAACTTTCGGACTCGAACAGACTCAAATCAAGCGTGCTAATTTTACACTCTGGAGAAGCATTCAATGCCATATTGGCAACTGTCCATCCGCGAAAAGTCCCTATCTCGAAAATGTTTTTTGGATTCAAATATTTCACTAAGCTACATAAGACGCTTAGCTCAAACGGCGAAACCTTATACTCTGTTTTGTAGGAAAAAGCGGCATCATAATGCGATTCAAATCGTACATACGTGTGAATCCGACACTCTTCAATACTCTCCAACAATGGCGCAAATTCTACACGCGGAATCCTATTTGAAAACCTTCTCTCTAAATTATTTGAAATATACAGATCAGTGAAAAAATCTTTTGACCGTTGATCTGGCATACAGATGCGGAGATAGTTCCGCAAAATGACCCCAGTAATTTGCGTTAATTTCCACGCCTCACCAATCTGATGGGACAATTTAGAGAGCGATTTCATTTCCATTTTAAACGATCTTTCTACGTCGCCTTTACTAACTGGAGCGGGCCAGAGTTGCTGCGGCCATCCTGGCCTTGTCCTTCGCTGCGCTACGGACTCGACGCGAGTACGCGTCTCGCGCAAATTTAGCATCCTGCTAAATTAGTGAACTGGCAAAACAGGCTTCGCCGCTAGTTCGCGCCGACTCGGATCACCAGAAATAAAAAGCCACCCTTTGGGTGGCTTTTTATTTCTGGTGCCCCGGGCCAGACTTGAACTGGCACGACAGTATGACCCGTCCCAGGATTTTAAGTCCTGTGCGTCTACCAATTTCGCCACCGGGGCATTCCTTGAGATGAGCGAAGCACTAAAAAGTGACTTTGAGTGAGCCTTCTGTCAATGATTGTATCGTATGAAGTTCAAAGGAAAATGGCTTCTCGACGGACTCAAACTCTCAACTCGGCTCGTGCGTGAGCAATTCTTCCCTCTCATCGGCGTTTTCATCGTCAGTTGCAGCCTTAATATCACCGTGGAGGATGCGCTGCAGCTAGCGGGCCCTAACGACGAAACCCAACGCTGGGTGATGCAAATCTCGCTCGGCATCTGGGGTTTGGCGGAATGGGTACTCCTCCTCTTGATCTTGAGCTGGGGCCTTCCCAAAGTGCACAAATTTAAGGCAGCGGACTTAATGCAGTCTGACACCTTTGCGACGCCCTACATGGGCAGTTTTTTTGCCGAATTCTTTCGTATGATCGGGAATTTTCTACTCTGGGCGCTACTGCTCATCATCCCCGGCTTTTACCGCTACTTCCAACTGATCTTTATGCCTTACTTCCCCTTGCTCTCCCGCTCATATAGGGAGGGTCATGTCGACGCCAAGGCACTGTCTCTCAAGCTCGCCAAGGGTGGAATGTTCTCGATTTTCTTTGTGATGGTCCTCACCAACGCGCTGAGTGCGCTTTGTGAATTTGCGCCGCAGATCTGGGAAGACCTGCACATCCTGCTTTTGCGCATCTTCTTCGCTCTGCTGAGCTTCTTGATCTCGGTCTGGAGCTATAGTCTGATATTCCTGATGTTCGAAGACAGATTACAGAAAGAGACATAATGGATCTGACATTTTCTGCCGCTGGAATTCTCGCGCGCGGCCGCGGGCTGACTTTCGACGATGTCTTGATCGTGCCGAGCAAATCGGCCGTGCGTTCACGCAAAGATCCTGTGCTCACGTCACGCGTAACCCGTAATCACCGACTCACCGCCCCTTTTATCAGCGCTAACATGGATACCATCACGGAAAGTTCCATGGCCGTCGCCATGAGTAAACTCGGCGGCTTAGGCATTCTCCACCGCTTTATGGGCAATGAGCAGCAAGTCCGCGAAGTACAACTCGTAAAAGATTCGGGCGCGCCTCTGATCGCGGCCAGCATCGGCGTGAACGAAGAAGGCCGCTCGCGCGCCGAAGCTTTAGTGGGCGCCGGCGCAAATATTCTGACCATCGACATCGCCCATGGGCATTCGACGGCTATGATCGAAACTTTAAAGTGGCTGCGTGATAAATTCGGCAACTCGGTCGATTTGATTGCCGGAAATGTCGCAACACCCGAAGCGACCGACGAATTGATCTTGGCCGGCGCCGACGCCATCAAAGTCGGCATCGGCCCGGGCTCAATGTGCACGACTCGTATAATTACCGGCTGCGGGGTTCCGCAGCTCACCGCAATCGCCTGGTGTGTGGACGCCGCTCGCCCGCACAATGTTCCAGTCATCGCCGACGGCGGCTTGAAGGCTTCGGGAGATATCGTCAAAGCTCTGGCCGCAGGCGCTGAAACCGTGATGCTCGGATCTTTGCTCTCCGGAACTTTAGAAACTCCCGGCGAAATTCACAATGGCCGCAAACATTATCGCGGCATGGCCTCGCGCTCGGCGCAAGTCTCCTGGCGCGGCACTTTGCCTGAAGGTATGGCGCCCGAAGGTGAATCCACATCGGTTCCGGTCAAAGGCAGCGTCAAAGACGTACTGCTCGAACTCGGCGGTGGCCTGAGAAGCGGCATGAGTTACATCAACGCCAGTGAGATCGCCGAAATTCACGAGAAGGCCCGCTTCATTGAAATGTCAGGCGCCGGCGCCACCGAATCGCGCGCGCATGGGGTAAAGTAAGACGATGGATGCAATCGGTGTCTTTGACTCGGGCGTTGGCGGACTGACAGTCCTCAATGCCTTAAAGCGCCGTTGGCCCGCCGAGAATTTTGTCTACCTTGCGGACACGGCCCGCTTGCCCTACGGCAGCAAGTCGTTACACACGATTCATCAGTACAGCGAACAGAACATCCGCGTGCTGCAAAAGTTCAAGGTCAAAGCCGTCGTGGTGGCGTGTAACTCGGCTTCGACAGCTCTTCTCGATTCGCCGTTAAATAGCTCAATTCCAATTTTGAATGTAGTAGAACCCGGCGCACGCAAGGCCGTTGAAACTTCCGCAGCAAAACGCATCGGTGTCTTAGGGACTCGCGCAACGGTCTTCAGTGAAGCCTATCCCAAAGCCATTCGCAAAATTGCGCCAGACACATTTGTCGTTCAACAGCCCTGCCCTCTGTGGGTGCCGCTGGTCGAAGAAGGCTGGGTGGACGACCCGATCACCAACTTAATCGTGTACCGGTACATCGCCGGACTCGCCAAAGATGCCGTCGACACTTTGATTTTGGGTTGTACGCACTATCCGGCTTTGCGTTTTGCCATTTCTAAAGCGGTTGGACCGGCAATCCAACTCGTCGATTCGAGCCAGGGGTTGATCGAGGATTTGGAAAAATTGAAAGTCTGCCACGAGGGTCCAGGAGAAGGGCACGTGCGGATGCTGTGCACCGATTTCTCACCCCGCTTGGAAGAGACATTCAGACTTCTTCTTGGCGAAGTGAAATACGATGCCCTGGAAGTGATCGATTTAAACGCCTAGCTATTTCGGTTCGGGGCGAGTCAGCGGAAAGATCTGAACATTGAGTTGATAAACTTCGTCGCAAACGGGTTCGTCGGCCATTAAGTTCGCGGCCTTGTACATCGCTTCTTCCAAAACCTGCCGGGCCTCTTTGAGTTTTTCGGAATTGCCGGCAAAGCAGACACTAGAAATTAAGCGATTCAAGTAACGCGCATCTACTCCGCCCTGCGTGAGCTCTTCGCTCGCCTTGCCAATCATCGCGCGATGATATTGACGGACCGGCGCATACGACTTATCGGTCGGAAACCGAACTTTGAGCTCTGTGCGCTCGAGAACACCCTTCGCGTTCAACTGCAGATAACCTTCGTGGCGGAGCCGCACGAGCGCGTCCGCGGCTTGGGCGATGTTCAGGCCCAGGCGCCGGGCGACATTGGTGAGCGTGGGCTCAAAGCCGGTAACGGTAAACAAATTGAGTAAGGGAATATAGAACCATTCTTCCAAGATCCAGAAATCGTCGCGGCCAAAGCTCCGCTGGCGCTTTAAGCGTTCAGCAGCTTCTGACAAAAGATCTTCGGGGCGTTTGGCGATATCCATTAGCTAGTTACAGTCCTTACCATTCAAAGAGCCATGGACCAAAGCATCAAGAACCGTGCCGTATCTCACAGTAAAAAGGGCAGATTTCACACTCTTTACATGAATTTAATTTAGACTTGTCTGATTATTAGGCCTTCACTTGCAGCGTTTTGATGTTTGTAAACTCAAAACAACCCTCTTTACCGAGCTCACGGCCGAGCCCGGATTCTTTGACTCCCCCGAAGGGGGCATAGGCATCCGACCGTATAAAGTCGTTTATGGCCGTCATTCCCGATTCCACCTCGGTGGCGCCTAATTGCTTAGCTCGCTCCACATCGCGCGAGAAAATGGCCGAGCCAAGGCCGTACCGCGAGCGGTTCGCCAGCTGAATGGCATGATCGTCATCAGTGGCTTCAATGATCGCACTCACCGGTCCAAAGAGTTCGTCGTCAAAGGCCGGAGTGCCCGGACGTACATTCGTAAGAATGCTCGGCGGATAAAAATAGCCTTTTTGTTCAGGAATTTTTCCGCCCAGAATCAGTTTCGCGCCGCCATCGATTGAGCCCTGCACTTGCTTGTGCAGCTGATCGCGCAAATCTTTGCGCGCAAGCGGACCGAGGTCCGACTTGCTGTCGGCGGGATCTCCGAATTTCTTTTTCTCCATGATCTCGAACATGGCTTTGGTGAATTGCGGAACATTCTTGCGGGTCACGATAAAACGCTTGGCGGCCACGCAGCTTTGACCGGCGTTTAGCAACCGGGATTCCGTGCAGATCTTCGCGGCCTGCTCGACGTCGGCGTCATCGAGCACGATATACGCATCTGACCCGCCGAGTTCCAGCACACACTTCTTCAGACGCGCGCCCGCCTGTTCGGCCACACTTTTTCCCGCGCGAACGCTTCCCGTCAGGGAGACTCCGCGCACGCGGTTGTCGTCGAGAATTTTAGGAATCAGGCTCACGTCGATTTTCAAGTTAGTGTAAAGGTGCGCAGGAAACGACTGATGGAATAATCCCTCCATCAGCAAGGCGGAACCCCACGTGTTCGGCGCGTGTTTTAACAAGATCGAGTTCCCGCAAAGTAAGGCTGGAACTGCAAAGCGCACGGCCTGCCACAGCGGAAAATTCCACGGCATAATTCCCAAAATCGTGCCGAGGGGCGCACGCGTGACCGAGTACCCCTTGGGTAAATCGTGCAGTAGCTCTTCATGCCACTTGGGAAATTGCTCGGCCAAGGTCTGACATCCGGACACGCATTTGTCGACTTCACTGAGAGCGTCTTTGAGGAGCTTTCCCATCTCCTTGGTCATCATCTCGGCCATGGGCACGCGCGCCGAGTGCATCGCTTGTGCGAAATCCTTTACGCACTGAATACGCGACTCGAGGGGCATTTTGCGCCAATCTGTATACGCATCGAAACTGGCTTCGACTGCTTTTTGAACTGAGCTTTCCGACTGGATTTCATAGGTTGCGAGAATATCTTCAGTCGTAGGATTTATTGTTTGAACACTCATAGTCCCTCGAGTTTCTTGTCCTGTCCCGGCAACCAGGCCGTGATGATTGAGCGCATCGCCGCTTCCACCGGCAAATTCGTGGCGTGAACCCACGCGCGCGGAACGAAGAGCGTGAATCCTCCCAGCTGATAACTGTAGGGAAAGTAAACGGCCACACGGTCGGGCTTGGTCACAGGTTCGGGTAAACCATAAAGAGACTCGCGCGTCATAAGGCCAATCATTTCAATATCTGTGCCGGCAAATTTCACGAGAACGACTTGGTTGACCTTCTTCTGGCCAGGTTGCAAATACTCCGTGAAGTCTTTGATGGCGACATAGACGGTCTTTATGATCGGCACTTCTTTAAACAAGGCTTCCACGACTCGGAATAACCAACGGGCAAACGGTTGGTCGACAACAGTGCCCCAGAGATAGATCAGCACGACCACCATGACCGTACCCATCCCGGGGATATACCAATTCTCGGGCCACACAATTGAAATCGCGCTGCGGGAAAATCCCTCTACCCAGTTCAGAAACCAGAGGAAGACGTAGATCGAAAGCAAAAGCGGAAGAAGCGTGAATAGGCCCTTAAGAAAAGTTGTCGTTATACGTTTCATGTGACGTCCCAGGTTCCGTTGAGCCAGCTCCACTGCTTCGGGAGCGGACTCTCATTGTACGCATTGGCCATCGTGGCGCCATAAGCTCCGGCATCGAAGATCGCGAGCCAATCGCCCCGCTGAAGTTGGCCCATCTCGCGGTCAACGGCGAATTTGTCGGTCGATTCGCAAATCGGTCCGACGACCGTGTACTTGTCGGTTTGCTCGGAAGGCTTCAGAGGTGAAATGCGATGATACGAATCGTAGAGCGCCGGGCGCATGAGAAAATTCATGCCCGCGTTGAGAATCGCGAAATTTTGCGCGCTGGTTTTTTTGACGTAAATCACTTTCGCCAGCATTGCCCCCATGCGCGCAACCAAGAACCGGCCTGGCTCGCAGAGCACTTGTGCGTCGGTGCCGTGATTGTCGTTCAGGGTTTTGAGATATTGCGTGGCGATTTCGAGATCGGTCTCGCCCGTGGCTTTGTAATCGATGCCGAGGCCTCCGCCGAGGTCGAGCCGCTCGAGCGCGAAGCCCTGGGCCTTCACTTCTTTGTAGAGCGATCCCATTTTGCGCGCCATCTCGCCAAAGACAGAGATATCGACGATCTGCGAGCCGATATGCGTGGCGATACTTTTCAGTTGCACGTTCTTGTGCGCTTTCAGCCAGGCCAGAACGTCATTGAGCTGTGCCATATCGAGGCCGAATTTCGAAACCGGAGTCGCGGTTTGCACATGAGCATGAGTCGGTGCGGTCAGCTGGATATTGAGGCGGAGCGCGATATCGGCCGTCGCCTTCTTCTCACTGCAGATCTGTCCGAGAAGTTTCAATTCCTCAAAACTCTCAACATTGATTTGGAACACCTTTTCGTGGAGAGCCGCTTCGAGCTCCTCGCGGTCTTTGGCGACGCCGGAAAAAATCAAACGCTTGGCGCTAAAGCCATTGGCCAGGGCCTTTTGCATCTCACCGAGGCTGACGACGTCAACGCCGAGGCCCTTTTTAGAAAACTCGCGAAGCAGTCGCGGGTCCGAATTGGCTTTCATCGCGTAATGGACTGAAAAGTCGGACTTCAAGAAGTGGTCGGCGCGAGTGATGGCGTCTTCCATATCGTACAGGTAGAACGGCCGCGAATGGCTGGCGGCAACCTCGGCGAGGCTCAGGTCGCCCTGGCTGGTCGTCATGACCCATTGCTTGTTCTTTAGTCGAAATGCCACACGTCCTCCGGCTTGACGATCTGGGGCAAATAATAAAAACTCGTAAATCGATGCAAAGCTTTCTTTTAGGCTCTTCTAGCACGGGTTTACCGATACCATCCTATCGATTCGGCGTTGCGCACGCACCTATTGTTTTGATCTTAGGCGGGGTGCATGGCGACGAGCGCGAAGGGGTTGAAGCCTGCTTGGGACTCATTCAGCGCTGGACGGATAACTTTCCGTTTCGACTGCGCGTCACGGTCGTGCCTGCCCTCAATGTGGATGGAGTGTTAAGAAACACTCGCGTCAACGCCCGCGGCGTAGATTTGAACCGCAACATGGCCACGAACGATTGGTCGCCGGAAATTGCGTCTCCCCGCTATCACCCTGGACCAAGTGCGAATAGCGAGCCGGAAACTCTGGCGTTAGTGAAGTGGATCGCCGAGCATAAGCCCTTATTTGTTTTATCGATGCATTCTTGGAAGCCCCTACTTAACGTCAACGGCCGCTGCACGCGCGAGGCGGAAGCTATTTCGCGGTGGACGGGTTACAAGGTCGAGGAAACGATCGGCTACCCCACTCCGGGCTGCTTGGGTACGTACTGTGGTCTCGAACGCGATATGCCGACATTGACCTATGAAATCGAGCGCGGTCTCGCGACACAAGAGATCTTGCGTTTGCATGTTCCTGCGATTGTAGAAGGCCTTAAAGTCACCGAGACCATGAGTCAGAAATCACTATGAAAAATATTATTGAACAAGCGGTCAGCACTGAAAAATTGAGCGCCGAGCAAATGAAGGCGATTGAAGAAACGTACGCGCGGATTGACCGCGGCGAGCTGCGGGTTTGTTCGCTGGAAGGTGGCAAGTGGGTCACTCACGCTTGGGTGAAGCAGACCATCTTGTTGTATTTTCGCATGCGCGGCGTGGAAATGATCGAGTCTAAGTGGATCGATAAGATTCCGTTGAAAAAGTGGTCCGTGGAAATGGGTGTGCGCGTGGTGCCCTCGGCTGTCGCGCGCTATGGCGCTTTCGTGGCGCGTGGCTGCGTTTTGATGCCTTCGTATGTGAATGTCGGAGCCTATGTTGATGAGGGTACGATGGTCGACACCTGGGCGACCGTTGGTTCGTGCGCGCAAATCGGTAAGAACGTGCATTTAAGTGGCGGCGTGGGTATCGGTGGCGTACTGGAGCCGGCGCAAGCGCAGCCCGTGATCATCGAGGATGAGTGTTTTATCGGTTCGCGGGCGATTATTGTCGAAGGTGTGCATGTGCGACGCCGGGCTGTGATTGGCGCGGGCGTTGTATTGACGGCCTCGACGCCTATTGTGGACGTTCGTGGCTCGTCTCCTGCGGTATCTAAGGGCGTGGTGCCCGAGAATTGCGTGGTGATTCCAGGAACGATGCCGAAGAAATTTCCGGCCGGCGAATTCGGAACTCCGTGCGCACTGATTATTGGCTCACGGTCGGCCGCCACGGACATGAAGACTTCGCTGAATGCGGCTCTTCGCGAGTTCGATGTTTCGGTTTAACTCTGCCCGGGCAGAGTTTCTTCTTTAGATCGATTTGGCGCGAAGCTCTCGTCTCTGATGGCCAGATCATCTTGGCGCGGGGATTGTCCGTCCATGAGAGGGGCCTCTTTCGGCCATCGTGGCCGTTCTCCCATTTCCGACCGCCCCCACCCGCGCCCAAAAACCATCCTCGTCTATTACCCCCTCGCGCCCCGGACGGGCGCGACGGCAGCCATCTCATGGACGGACACACGCCGCGCCACCCCGATCAGCTGCAATAGCTGCGTAAGATCAAAGAAGAGTGTAATGCGGCTGTTTAAGACCATGCCGATTGTCGACCAACAGGTTGAGGAAATTTGCCGCAAGCACGGCGTAAGACTTTATAAATACGCAAATGTGGGAAACCACCTACATCTGCTCATTAAGATTGCCAACAGACGCCGCTGGGCTGCGTTCATTCGCGAGCTGACAGGACGGATTGCTCAACTGGTCCGTAGTGCGATCCAATTTTCAGGCGAGTTTTGGGATCAGCGGCCGTTTACACGCATTGTGCGTAGCTGGCGTCGCGGCTTTAAAACCGTGAAGGAGTATATTGAACTCAATTGGCTGGAAGCGAGAGGCAATATTTCTCGCCAAGATTCCCGGATGCTACGGCGACTTCATGCCTTGCTCAACCCAAGCGGCTAACTCGATCCGCCGCCTGGCCGCGCGAGCCGCCCCCGCCGCCCTCTAAATATTTGCGCCGGCGGGCTTACGCAACGACTCCGCCGGATTCCGCAAAACATACCGCCACACGGGCAGCACCGAGCCTAATACGGCAATCAGCGAAGATGCGCCCAACACAAAATAAAAAATCGATGGCGTCAGGTGCGCCGGCAAAGTTGAATCCGTGTAGAAGTCCGGCAGCAAATTTAACGGATACCACTCGAGAATCAAACAAATCAGAGACCCGATCGTAATTCCGCCGATGATCCCAAAAAACGATAGCAGCAGCCCGACCCGCACAAACATCCGGCGCGTCTTTTGAAACGACAATCCCATCGCCATCAACAAGCCGATATCTTGGCGCTTCTGACTCATCAGCAAGACCATGACGATCACGATCGAAAACGAAGTGATCAAAACGGCCAAACTTAAAAACAAACTCATCGCAAAGCTTTCCATTTTCAAGGCGAAGAACAACGAAGTGTCACGGTCCATCCACGTCTGACTCTTATAGCCCTTCAACGCAATCTCTTTTTTCACCGTCTCGGCCTGATAAGGATCCCTAAATCGCACCTCGTAACCATTCTCCACACTTAAAGATTTCGGCATGGCCGACCCGAAAGTATAAAACAGCACCTTCGAATCCACGTCAGTCATGTTCGTCGAAACCAACGAGCGAACCTTAAACTTTTTAAAATGCGGGATCTCGCCCTTTGGCAGCAACAAGGTTTCTGGCGGAACCAAAATCACTTCGTCACCTTCAAAAATTCCCAGTGACCGCGCCAAATCCATTCCCAAAATAATTTCATTCGGCTTGAGTTCCGGAACTTCGCCATTTCCGTGCCAGACTCGCTTCAATAGCGCTCGCAATGTTTCCTGCTCATAGCCCTTAGCGATCGCGCCGTTGAACATGCCTTCCATTGAGCGAATGATAATATCCTGTGACTCGAAGCGATCGATTTCGTCGACGTCCGCAAGCTTGTGGACCATCTTCGCGAATGCCGCTTCTTCTACTTCCGTCGGCAAATTCGGTGCGGTCACCACCAAGTGCGGATCTACACTTAACATGCGGTTGCGGATGGTCTGGTTAAAGCCGTTCATCACACTCAATACGATAATGAGCGCCGCGACCCCCATTCCGATTCCCAAAATACAGTGCCAGGCGATAATGCGCACCAAAGCGCCGGACCGCCGCGACAACAGATAATTTTTGAAGATAATCCAGGAGAGCATGTCCCCTATTTTGGCACGACCCTACGCTTTAAACCAGCGCGAAAGGCGGCTTACAAACCGCTTCCACAACGAATTCTCGGCAGGAGGCAGATCGCCTCGCCCCATTAATTCCCCAAAGCGTGCCACCACTTCGGCCGCCGGCATGACCTGGGACTGATTGAACCTTAAGAAGTTTTCTTCGAGCACTTTACGCTCGTCGTCTTTTAATGCGGTGACTGCACTCAAAAGCCGCAACGCCTGATCGACTGACGTGCGCTGCGGACGCTCGTCAAAGCTCAGAAACTCCGACCTTTGTCCGTGAACGTGACTGTCTTCGACTACGACGTGCCCGGTCTTCACGCCTTCGATGACATTCCATTCGACGACTTGCCCGTAATAACTCAATTGCTGCTTGATGATGTTGCGTTGCAAATCCATCCAGATAAAGAGGTCGGCGTCTTGACTCGAATGAAACCAGCGGGCGATGACGTCGCGGCGCGAGGTCTTCACGAGGTCCATCGAAACCTCTTTCAGGCTCATTCCTAAGTCTTCCGGATTAAAGTAGCGCGGGAAAGATGGGGCACCCAATTACTTCTCCGGGGTGTTTGCCGGGCGCCGACTCTCTTCTTGACGAACTTCCTGGACATTGCTGCGCAGTAACCAAGATTTTTGCAGGGCTTTCAATGTGACAACGGTTTCATCGAGAGCTTCCACTGCGCGGCGCGAGGTCCGCGGCAATTCAGGGCCGATCTCGGCGATTGCGGGAGTGAGCTTCTGGAATTCAACCAGTAGTCCATTCACATTGTTCACCAATTGGCCAAGTTGCTGGCCGAAGTTGGGCACTTCCTTTTCGAATGCCGGGAACATAGTGTCATTGGCCGTACTCATCAACTTAGTCACTTCGTTCGACATCTTGTTCAGATTCGTCACCAAGGGATTCAAATGGTCGATCATTTGGACCAACGCATGCGTGCGCTTGGGATCGGCGAACGCATCGCCCAGGATCTTCATGGAGGCCGCGAGCCTGTCGATGCTGCCCATCATGGAGCCCATCTTCTTCCCGCTCAACATATCCATGACATCAGTGGATGTGATCATCGGAAGAGTTCCACCTGCCTCGAGCTCCTGTGCGGTATCGGTGCCAACCGACACTTCCAAAACTTTGTCAGACAAAATGAAGGGACGGAACATTTGCACTTGGCTATCCTGGCGAACTTTGTCTTTGAATTTTTCTAGGACTTCAAACGTGACCATGACCTTATCGTTAGCTTGAAGTTCAACGTCGGTTACGGCGCCGACACGAAGACCTGAGATTTGCACGACTGTTCCGGCGTGAACGCCATCGGCGGACTCGAGTTCTGTGTGATACTTCACCTTACGCGAGAACCAGCCTTGTTTGATAGCGACGCCGGCCATGCCGACCACGCAGCTGAGGATCGCCAATGCGACAAAGAGGCCTGCGACTTTCTCGAATTTATTGAAGCGAATTTTCATTACGCCACCGACCTCGAGGTGAACCAATCACCGGAAATCAACAATTCGTCCGCTTTAAATCTCTCCGCCAAATCCGCTTGCTCACTGGTGAAAAACACCTGCCTGAGCCCGCGGTGCGCATAACTCTCATCGACAAAATGGAACAGATCATTGAGATTATCTTTCTTAAGGCCCGTGAGTGGATCATCCAGAAACACGACTTGCGGCGAGTGGATGAAGGCGCGGATCACGCACGTCAATTTACGCTGTGATCCTGGAATCGCGAACGGACGTTTGTCCTTAACCTGCTGCATTCCGAATAGCTCGACGACCTCGTGAATACGCTGTTCGGCGTCTTCCGCGGAGAGCATCTGATGGTAGTGCAGAGGCAAAAGCAAATTCTCTTCGAGCGTTTTGTTATTCAACAACCCGCCCATATCGAAGCCATAGCCGATATTCAACCGGTACTTGAGGAACTCTTCGAAGGTCATGTTGCAGACGTCTTCGCCGTTGAGTAAGTAACGGCCAGACTGCGGCCGCAAAAGACCCGCGAGAATTTTAAGAAGTGTACTCTTACCGCGTCCGCCAGGCGACCGGACCCACACGGCCTTTGCTTTTGGCATCGCGAACGACACGTTTTCAAAAAGCGTCGGCGAATTATCATAGGAGAACGTCATGTCTTCGACTGCCAGCGAGGTGATGGATTTACGTTCCATTAAAACACCATCCCGAGCGACATAAGACGGCTTAAGTAGAACAAAACCGTGACGGTCATGTTGAACAGAACGACGTAAATCACGCTATTCACAACGGCTTTTGTCGTTACCTGTGGCACTTCATGGGGGCTCTGCTTAACCAGAAAGCCTTGGTAGCAAGCGATCATGAAAATAATCGCGCCACTGAAGGTGTTCTTCAGAAAGAACAATCCGAGGTCGGCGCCGGCGAACGCACGGGCGAGCAAATCGGTATAAAACGAAAACGGCATGTGCTGGAGCAGCGAAGTCACAAAATATCCGCCCATGCACGCGACCAACACGAAGTAGATCGACAGACAAACGACGCTAATGATTCCACCGAGCAAACGCGGAAACACCACGTAGCTCAACGGATGAATCCCCATCGCCTCTAAAGCTTCGATTTCACGGTTCACGCGCATGTTGCCGATTTCGCTGGCGACTGCCGTTCCCGAACGCGCAATCACGATGAGCGCCGTCAACAACGGTGCCAGTTCCCGCACAATAATCGCCACCATAAGATCGCCGACCATTGACGTCCCGCCCAGCAAACTCAAATTGCTCGACGACTGCAAGATCACAATGCTTCCGGAGGCTAAGGCGAGGACTGAAATCAAGGGCAAGGCCTGAAATCCGGTAAAGTAGATTTGCGCCGAGACGACGCTTAAAACCGTGCGCATGCCTTGAGCGTTGTCGAAGAAAGCCGCGCGGAACGACAGGTAGATCATCAGGAACACTTCGAGCGTGTACTCGATCGGCGCGAGGACCCAGCGGCCCATAGATTCCAATGACTGGAGAGAACGTTCGACCATACCTTTTAAATCGGATTTATGGAGTCGAAAACGTAGGTCTAGTAGGCCCAGAGTGAATAGAAAAGTGACTTCGCCGCCTCGACCGCGACGTCAGATGTACGAGGAGGCACATAGCCCGAACTGACGGCCCTTGTGGAAATCAAAAATTCCTGCGGAAAGACCTGGCGAAAGGTCTTGTAGGCGCGCCGCATATGCACCTGCGACGTGACCAACACCAGGCTGCGGCAATGCATAGCTTCTACAAGCGGAAGGCTCTGTTGAGCATTGCCATAGGTCGTTCCCGAACGGCGCTCAAGAACGACGTCCTCTTCGTGAAGTGTTCCATAAAAGGGCCATTGCGGGAAAATCTCGCGCAAGGTCGCGCGCGGATGGACGCCGGAGATGATCAATTTGCGCACTTGTCCTTGCGCGAGCAAATCAAATCCTTCGCGGATTCGGCCGGGCCCACCCGTTAATACGACAGCGCAATCGGCTTTGTGATCTTCGGTCCATGCGGAAATGGGTTCGTGCTCAATGTAGCCGACTTCCCGGCGGAAAAATCCGCCGAGCAAAAACATAACCAGGGCGACTATCGAGAGCCAAATCCAATGACGCTTCATTACCGTTTGGCGAGGACTTCGATCTCAACCCGCACGGCCTTCGGCAAACCTGCCACCGCGATGGTCGTGCGTGCCGGCGGTTGCTCGGTCATATACTTGCCGTACACTTCGTTCACCGTCGCGAAGTCATTCATGTCGACGAGGTAAATCGTGGTCTTTACGATGTTTTGGAATCCGAGTCCGGCTTTAGTTAGCACGGCCTTGATATTTTCCATCACCTGCTTCGCTTGCTCTTCCACCGGTCCGGTCAAAACCTGATTGTTTGTGGGATTGATCGGAATTTGGCCCGAGCAAAACAAGAATCCACCCGACTCGATCGCCTGAGAATACGGGCCGATCGGAGCGGGCGCTTTATCCGTGGTAATCACTGTTTTCATAAATCCTCCTAAAAATAAAAAATAATTCCCGCGCGGAAGGGCGAATCGCCGATCGTGCGAAAACGCGTTTCGCTGGAAATCGAGGTCACGCCCACACCGCCTTCAAAACTAAATCCTAAATTTTCGAGCCCGGGCAAAAAGAACTCGGCCCCAAAGACGCCGTCGATCTCGAAACCCGAATTATTCGAGCCGTTCGTCTCTTCGCTCACGACCGCTGCACCAGCGCCAGAGTAGAAGTTCAGATTGTCTTCGCGGAAGATGATTTTGACGATCTTGGCGCCGAAACCAAAGCGTGAATTATTCTTCGTCGTGTCAATACCAAGGGTTCCCATCAGTCCGTAATCCGCATTGGGGTAATAGCGCAGCGCCATACTAGGCAATGAAGAGTCCAGGCCGAAATTATTGGCGTAACCGATGCCTAGACGACTGCTTAAATCTTTAGCTTGGGCCGAGGCCGCAAAAAAACAGGCGATGGCGAGCAAAAATAGGCGCATAAAACCCCCAGGACGCTGATCCATATGGAGCTTTCGATTAACCCTCTAAGTGCCCCGCTTTTCAAGAGATTTCTAAAGTGCCGCTAGACAATGTCTGCCCAGCCCGATAAAACTTGGGATTCTAGTGGGCCTGTAGCTCAGTTGGGAGAGCGCAAGCATGGCATGTTTGAGGTCGCAGGTTCGATCCCTGTCAGGTCCACCACTTCAGAGCCAGCGACTCTGGTCGTTGCCCTAAGACGTCAGCGCGTGTAGGACTTCTTTGAGGCAGCCGAAATTGAATCGCGCGACGTGAAAGCAATTTTCAGCGCGCAACTCGATGGGCATAGGCACTAAACGTTCGGTCATCAAAATAACCTGCGCGTTCGGATTCTTTCTCCGCACTAACTCAACCAAATCCGCATACCCCTCATCGGTCTCGGCCATATCGAGAATTAGTAAATCAACGAACACGTGTTGAAGAAGCCGATTCGCCGTAACCGTGTCACAGTGCGCGACATACCCGAGATTGCCGGACTTTTTCACCCGGGTTTCAATTATCTCGCCCACATCCGGCGACTCTGAGACAATGAGAATACATGTGGACAATTCCGACGCCTCCGTGATCTGTGTTAAGGGCTTAAAATATTCGCGCGTACTTTGAGAATTGTCCAAAACCTAATCAGACCGACTAGTCAGTCGGAGGGCAGGTGGATATGTCCAAGTTGAACCGACCCAAACAATTCGATGCCAGCCGAGAAGAGTTCGTCACCGCCGCGCTTGATGTTTTTAACCGCAAAGGCTTCCATGCTGCGAGTGTGGACGACATTGTCACGCGTGCGGGCCGTTCTAAGGGCGGCTTTTATCATCATTTTGCCAGTAAGGATCAACTCTACATCGAAGTTTTCGAGGCAAGCCTGCGCGCGACGGTTGAGCGGCTCGAAGCCGGAATGAATTCGGGGACAACTGTTCGAGAAACTTTGGACAACCTGATTTCCAAATTCGAACCGTCGATGACGGATCGTTCAAAAATGAGTGGCGCAATTGAATTTATTCTGCAGTCCATCCGCAATGAGTGTGCCGCCAACACGGTTAAGAGTATCCACACTCAAACTGTCGATGCCCTGGCCAAGTTACTGACCGTCGCCGCGCAAAGGGGCGAGCTACGCGAACATCCTGACTTTCATTTAATCGCCGAAATGATGGTCGCTTCGGGACGCGGAATCGCTGTCACCACTTTGATGTGCGACGAGATTCATAGACTTCCCGACCTTCTCCGCTTACTGACAGATACAGCGTTAACCGGACTCTCGAAGGCGCAGTAACTAGTGGGCGGCGTTGGCGAGGTGAATCGCTGACCACCCGGCGAGCCACATCGGCGAGAAGTTCGAATCCGTATAAGAGCCCCACGCGTCGGCCCTAACGGCGCTCGCCAGGGGCTGCCCGTTCGCATCGACACTGAACGTATGCGAGAGCGCGCCCAAGACCTGAATATGACCTGGCTGTGGTGACGCCGCGAAGAACAAACTGCCCGAAGAGCCAAACCACGCCGGGCATGTCGTTCCTACTAAATCCCCTTGATAGCCCGGCAACTCACCGGTTTTGCCATTGAGCTGACAAGATTGGCTTACCATCCGCTCGAGATGTTGCACTTTGTCCGGCATCGGATATCCAACCGTAAACACGTCCGCCGGCGGAGGGGTACTCTGATCTTTGATCACATCAAAAATCGGGAGCTGAATATTTGCCGTCGCTTCAGCCGGATAACGAATGTAGGCCAGATCGTCGTTGCCCGTGTCGCCTTGGATCTGCGTAAAATTGTATCCCTCAATGCGAATGGGCTGTCCTTTCGCGGGACGGAATTGCACGTTTAAATACGTGAATTTAGTGTCTGCCGTCGCACCCGCGAACCATGACTGATCCAAGCAATGGCGCGCAAGCACGAGAAAACCATGTTGAAGAATCGTCACGGTACAAACCGGCATATCGTTGAAGAAGAGCATCCCAACATAATCGAATTGTCCGTCGGTATCGACATGGCGGTCGGCGAACACTGTAGGCACAGGTACCGGCGTTTGCGAATCGAACAAGAACGCGAGTTCGTTTTTAAGGAACCAATTGACCACGGGAGGAGGCGGCACATTCTGCATCGACGGATCGTGCACTAAGAACGAAGCCAGCTCACAAAAGTACTCTTCCATTTGGCTCATGCTATAGAGTGACGGGAAGCCGAGGGAGTGCGCGTAGCCCAAGTCTGCGGCAATAGCTTCAGCCAATTTACCCTGATCTTTAAGTTGATTGCGGGTCACCCAGTGGGTGCCATAGGCCTTGGCATCAATCAGTCCATTGAGGCCTTTTTGGTAGTTCCACTCAAGGCCGGTTTTCAGTCCATCCCAAAACGGCGCTGAGAAGTAGTCGTTGCCGACGTAATAATGAATGTAAACATGCATGAGTTCATGAATCAGGGCATGAGTTTGCTCACTCACATTTCCGTAACTCAGGGGCGTAGTGAAGAAATCGCGGTCGACTTCGATGTAAGCCGTGTCACCTTCGACCGAAGTTCCGGCCATCGTCTTGCCGTCAGTCTTCTTCACATACACGATTTTCTTGAGGCCACCCTTACGAAGCACGTCGATCACGCGCTCGAGTTTTCCGCTCGGCATGAGATCAATTGCGGTTTGCACTTTGGCTTGGGAGGCGCTGTCCCAGTCAGCAAACGTGCCGGGAAAGAGATTGCACGCGGGATTGGCGTCGGTTTTTTGATTGCAAATCGCCGTATCGAGAAATTGAACCGGGGGATAATTGGCCGGACGCGCGTGAACAGTCCATGATGCGAACAGTGTCCAAATTGCGAGCAAGACCATGGCCCCTCCCCTGACGAACCCAATTCATAAGCTCGCCTAGGATAAGCCGTCAAAACCATTTAAGATTTCTGCAAATTTTATCGTCTAACACCGCATCGCTTAAAATCCAAATAAGTACTTCAAAATACGTCAAAATACGTATAAGTTAGATTCATGAACACACCAGAAGAACTCACATTCTTTACGTCCGCCGAAGTTGCTGAGATTTTGAAAATGAATCCGCAAGTTATCGCCCGCAAACTGCAAAACGGTGAACTCGAGGGGTACAAGCTCGGGAAAGACTGGCGCGTGTCCAAAGAGCAGCTACTGCGGTATCTCGAGCGCCACTCAAATCAGAATCCACCCGAGACTCAGCAAGATAAAACACTGAGAACTTTCATTGAGAACGGAAAGATCAAAGCCCTTCCCGCCGCGCGCGGCAAGCGTTTGCACATTCTCAAGCATTTAGTCGCGAAGTTAGATATGAACCGGGTCTATACCGAGGCGGAGCTCAACGCGTTTCTCAAGCCCTATCATTCCGACATCTGCACCATGCGCCGGGAAATGATCATGAACAAACTCATGGTCAGAAGCGGCGGCAAATACAAAGTCGTGAGTTGGCAGACTTGAACGTGTGCGGTCCAAATAACTAGTTGTTACTATCGCCCGGCAAAAGCCGCTGGGGGAGATCCGCAAACGCCACCTGGCCGTTTTTGAACGTGAGCAACCACAAACGATCGTAGACGCCTTTGCCCCAGGATGATGGAACTTGACTGGCGCCGAAGGCCTCGGCCATCGGCGGAATCACTTTGTGCTCCCAGCATATCAGGACCATGCGCCCGTTGTAGGCCGGATCCGTCATAATCTCCTGCACCATCGCCGCATAATCGGACTTCACATAGTCGGAATGAATCGGAAGATTCAACGCGCTCGCGAGCGGTTGAATGGTTTCGATCGCGCGCAGAGACGTCTCCCCGCTTGTGCCGCTGTTGCGCGGTTCCATAGCGTAGATCGCGGCCGGCAATCCAAATTTCAAGACGTCGGAATCGCGCTCGAAAAGCCCGACCAGAGCGTCCGCGCGCTGAAAGCCGCGGGCACTGAGGTCATTCCCATTTTTCTGCTTTTCCGCGTGGCGGATGATGATGACTTGGGCCGGAGTGGCGAGTGCCTCAAAAGGTAGCAATATGGCGCATATCAAGATGAGTGCTTTCATACTTGAAAGCGTAGAAGCTCATTTAACTACAGGTCAAATTTAAATTTCGTCAGGTTTGTCTCATCCTGAGAATGAATCTCAGGAAAACCGCCCATTTTTCCGAAACTAATAATGTAGATAATGAGGTACGTGAGTGGGAAAAGCTCTGAGCACGCATAAAATTGCGCTTTTGCTCGTCAACTTCGTGTTGACCGCCCTCCTGTTACAGCCTTCCACGACTTTCGCCCAGCAAGGCCCTGCCAGCTTAAACATCAGCGGTGGTTTGTTCAATTCGAGCGGGACGCCGATCACCAATTCCAACGTCAATTTTAAAATCGAAGTTTACGACAAGAGCGCGACATGCTTGATGTACAGCGAGCAGCACCTCGGTGTCGATCTCTCAACGACCAAGGGTGCGTTCTCTCTGATCATCGGCTCCGGCACGTCGATGACGAACGTTTTAGAAGGCACAACGGCGTTTGACTCGAAACTCTTTGAAAACCCGGGCGCCGTTGCGGCATTCACCGGCTGCCCGTCGGGACTGACATTGAATGCCGGCGACACCCGTTTGATCCGCGTGTCGTACAATCTGGGCTCCGGCTATATTGCCATGACGCCCGATATCCCCCTGACGTCGAGTGCCTATGCGATGGTGGCGGAAACTTTGGGCGGCCATTCCGCAAGCGAGTTTATTCTGAGCAATGTCAACTCGTCATTGTCGCAGGCCAATGTCGAGTATGCGTTCAGCAATACGAATTGGCCGACGCTGAAAAGTTTGATCGATGGAACGTCGGGTGAGTATATCCCCTCCACCCCCACCTCTGCTGTCGGATTCAACTCGCAGCGCTTGATCAATGTCGGCACGCCGACCGGTAACTCCGACGCTGCGACCAAGGGCTACGCCGACGGCAACTTGGGCGGCGAGCCCGTTGACATGACCGGTGTCGCTCCCGGAATGGGCGGCGGCAAGATTCTGACTTGGGACCAAACCCTCGGCAAATGGGTGGCGGGAAGCACGGGCGCCGTTGGCCTCGTCGCTTCGGGCACGGGATTGACCGGAGGACCGATCACTACGAGCGGCACGCTGTCAGTCGACGTTGGTGTGACGGCAAACAAAATTTTGCAGCTCGATCCAAGCGCACGCATTCCGGCCGTGAACGGTTCGCTGCTGACGAACATCAATGCCGTTCAACTTCAAGGCCGTGACATTTCAGCTGTCGCTCCGGGCAGCGGCAACCTTCTCGCTTGGAATGCAACGACTAACATGTGGGAGGCCACTCCGAATCCCGGCGGCACCGTCACCGGTTTAAGCGGCGACGTCTCGGGCAGCGGTTCGGGCGTGATCTCAACCACGATCAACAACAATGCCGTCACGGCCGCGAAAATTAATAACACCGGCATTGCCGTCAATCGCCTGCTGATCACCGACGGCGCGACCGGCGCGACGGTGGGATACTCGACCTGTTCGTTGGGTGAAGTGCTGCAATGGTCGGCCACGGGATGGAAGTGCGAAAGCGTTTCGCTCATGCTCGGCAACGTCGGCACGGCCGGTACCTTCGGCAACAGCACGCAAGTGGCGCAGGTCACAGTCGATGCGACAGGCCGGGTGACGAATTTAACGAACGTGAATATCAATTTCCCGGTCACGAGTGTGAATGGCCACACCGGTGTGGTGAGCTTGATTCCGAGCGATATCGCCGGACTCGGAACGGCGGCCACGCGCGACGTCGGGTTAAATGCCGGCAATGTCCTGCAATTGCTGACCAACAACGCGCTCCCCGCTCTCGACGGTTCTGCGCTCACGAACCTCCCCGTCGCGTCTTCGCAGTGGAATACGTCTGGTCAAAATATCTTCTACAACTTAGGCAATGTCGGAATTGGAACCTCATCGCCGGCCGCTCAACTCGACGTTCAAAAGTCGGCCACGGGAACTTCGGGGGCCGTGCTCGGATCCTCGCAATTCACCACAAATTATCAGCCGGCGTCAGCACCCGCCGGTGGAACGCAAGTGAACAACGTCTTCACTTGGCTCAACACTCTGAGCACAGCAGATTTAACCAATGTGACAGCGCTTGGCGGAAACTACACTGTTCAGCACCTGGGCGGCTCGAATATCAACACCGCGATCGGCCTCCAATCGGCGAGCATTCATGCGGGCACTGGCACGATGACTCAATCCGTGGGCGGCCAATACATCGTGAGCAATACGAGCACGGGCACGATCACGAATGCGATAGGCGTCAACGTTAGCGGCGCAAACTCTGGTGGCGGCACGATTACGAATTCTTACGGATTGCAGCTCGGTGCGATTCCTGCGACAAATCGTTGGGGCGTCTATCAAAGCGACTCCACGGCTAAAAACTATTTCGCGGGTAATGTCGGCATCGGAACGACAACTCCGGGCGTGAAACTCGATGTTGCCGGAACAATTAACGCGTCGGCGATTACAATCAACGGTGTGTCTGTGGGCACTTCGAGCTCGCCTTGGCTGCTGAACGGTTCTAGTGCTTACTATAATCTGGGCAATGTCGGCATCGGAACATCGACTCCGCAATTCCCTCTTGATATCGTGGGTGACGCCAATGTCTCCGGCATCTCGTATGCGAGTGAATTCCGTGGCTCAATGTTGCGAACCCCTTCGACTCAAGAGGCCGTGGCGATATCGGCCGGCGTTGTGCGCTTGTATACGGCTGGTGCCGAACGCGCCAGAATCGACAATTCAGGCAACTTCGGAATCGGAACGTTAACGCCAGGAGCGGCACTTGACGTACAAAGCTCCACTTCCGCTTCTTCGGGCATCGCGTACGGCATGAAGATCGGCCAGGCGGTCAATCAAACCGGAACGGCTGGATTTTCCACACTCGTCGTCGAGGCCGACGTCACACAAACCGCTTCGGCGCCGAATGACATTGCCGAATTCAAGAGTGGCAATAATGTGAAGGCCAACATCGATCAAAACGGGGGCTTTACCTTTGGAGGCTTCGGCAGTATTTATGGCGGCGTTCAAATCGCCCAGGGATCGTCGATTGGATATTCGATCGGTTCTACCACGCCTCCAACGAACGGCCTTCTGGTCAATGGCAATGTGGGAATAGGTACGGCAACTCCCAATTACAAACTCGATGTCGCGGGAACCGTCAACGCAACCGCACTGACAATCAACGGCGTGGCGGTCGGGACTTCAAGTTCCCCGTGGCTTCTGAATGGCTCCAATGCTTACTATAACGGTGGCAACGTCGGCATCGGCACTTCAACTCCCAATGGGACTTTTGACGTCAGAGGCGGAACCGCGGCCGCGGGCAATGGCTCCAATATTAATATTTTCGCTCAAAATGGTTTTACCTCGGGTGCCACTGACGGCGGTAATATTATTCTGATGCCGGGCGCTGGCCACGGCGCCGGTAGTTCTGGAGCTCTCACCATCGGAACGACGGACGCCTCACAGGCCTATGTGACGGTCGAAGCCGGATCTTGGCAAACTCCTCTCGATATCGATTACAATGCGCCCAACACTTCTTATGACGATGGAATTTTCTTGAACAATGCAGCGAACAGCGCCGACGGTGCGGCTCTGATTCTTTCGCACTCCAAGGGCGGTGTGAACGCTGCCAACGACGAACTCGGAAAAATTGAATTTGGCGGAAGCGATTCCTCGGGGCAGTTGTGGATGTCGGAGATCCGCTCAAACATAACAAACACGACTCATGCGACGGCGACCAGTACCTTGTCTTTCGCGACAACGAACAGCGGAACGATGGCCAATCGGATGATCATTCTCGGCAACGGCAACGTTGGCATCGGTACCGTCACTCCCAACTACAAACTCGACGTCAATGGAACGGTCAACGCCTCAGCCCTGATGGTGAACGGAGTTGCCGTAGGCACTTCCAGTTCGCCCTGGCAAATGAGCGGAACCACAACCTACTACAACGGTGGCAATGTTGGAATTGGCACGACGAGCCCCACCGTCATAAATGGAATTGACTATGCGGCTAACACTGTCGCCCAACAAATATATAGTTCAACTCTCGCCTCCTCATTCGTTCTAAATGGCGTCGGCGGCGGTTCGTATGTCATTTTAGACAGTACCGCTCCAGCTAATCAAAAAATGTTTGGATTCACCGGATCCGGCGGAAAATTCACTTTGTCTTCCGTCGCCGACAACGGCACCCCCACCCCGGCACTCAGTCTCTGGGCCAGCTCGAGCAATATCGGTCTTGGCATTGGCGCCATGGCGAGCGTGACTACAGGCAATTACAATGTGGCCATGGGATCGCAAAATCTTTTGCCGTGCACCGATTGCAACTACAACACGGCTGTCGGCGATATGTCCCTGTTTTCAAACGCTCACAGTTGGGATAACACCGGCCTCGGAGCGAGGACGCTTTACAATACATCGGGAGGCGGAAATACGGCGGTTGGTTCGGCGGCGGGGCAAACCATTGTCGCCGGCAATAACAATACGGTGCTCGGAATGAATGTCGCCTCAACGACCTTGGCTTCGGGCTCCAACAATATTCTAATCGGAACTACCAGTGCGGTCGATACGCCGGCGGCCGGCACGAATAATTTTCTCAACGTCGGCAATTTGCTTTTCGCAACGGGAATGAACGGCACTCTCGCCGCTCCCGCCGGAAACGTCGGTATCGGCACAGCGAGCCCAAACGCCAAACTCGACGTCAATGGTACGGTGAATGCCTCAGGTTTCACAGTCAATGGCGTCGCGATCGGCACTTCGAGTTCGCCGTGGCTACTCAATGGCACCAACGCCTATTACAACAGCGGCAATGTCGGGATTGGGACGACAACGCCGGGCAATTTGCTCACAATTGGTGCTAGTGGATGGAACTCCTCACCACGGCAAGCGATTCAGATTCAAGAGCAGGGCTATGCCGAGCCGAGCGCTGACGGAACAAATTCGAACGGCGACAAACTCGTTCTTTGGAATTTGACCGGTACCGGGCAAGGGGGCACCAAACACGCGATGGGGGTCGGTCCCTACGAACTTTGGTTTCAAGCCAGCGGTAACTCCTCCGACCATATTTCCTTCTTCACCGGTCCGACCATGGGAGCCACGCCGTTAGAACGGTTGCGCATCGATTCCGGCGGGAATGTCGGCATCGGCACCTCCTCACCTGGCTCCGCGCTCGATGTCGTTGGCTCAGCTGTCGTCGACGCCACTGGGACGAACAATGGTGGCATCAGCGCCGGCCTGAAATTGGGCGGCGATTTGTCAGGCGAAGGAATTTCGTCTAAGCGTACGGCTGGTGGCAATCAATTCGGCTTGGATTTCTACACTCAAAACGCCGCGCGATTGTCGGTCGATCACAATGGTGCCGTCGGAATCAACAATACAAATCCGACGAATATGAGCTCGAGCAATCTTCTCGACGTTTATGCGTCAGACGCGTCCAAGCAAATCATGGTCGAAAACGCCAACTCGACGACGTCTGACCGCTACCCGGGCATTACCGTCTTCAATGCGATGGGAACTTCAACGTTTGGGGGCTATCCGTATCTGCTGCTTCAAAACTCGCGCGGCAGCGAAGCTTCGCAAGTCGCCCTCGCCGCAGGCGATCGCATGGGACTCGTCTCGTTCGGTGGCTACGACGGCGCGAGCAATTCTTCAAACAATGGTCCATATATTGGCGGTGTGACCACACAGACTTGGTCGTCGGGCGCGCATGGATCGGCATTGACCTTCGCCGTCACGCCTAACGGCGGCAGTGGTCACTCTGTCGCCATGACGCTGGACCAAAATGGAAGATTGGGTGTCGGCACGAGCACGCCGCAGTCCGGACTCGAAGTCGCGGCGACTGGCGCCTCTAGCGCCTTGATCGTACCGCGCGACAGCACCACCAATCGTCCGACTGGCGTGAACGGCATGATCCGCTACAACACCGACACCTCGTCGTTCGAGGGCTACTCGAATGGCGCTTGGAACGCCCTCGGCGCCGGTGTCGCGGGACAGTGGAATACGAGCGGTTCAGACATCTACTATAACATCGGAAATGTCGGAATCGGCACGAACGCTCCGGGCCTCGCCTACGATTTCCGCGGTGGCGGAACCGGCCTCTCGGCGGACTTGCTCTGGGGCCGCATGGGCGGCAACGACAAACAGCGTATGATCGAATTCGGCCAGCAAAACGACACCGGCGGCGATTCGCACTCTTACATTCAGTCGACCAAAGGCAATGCAAATGCCGAAACCGGTCACGCCAACTACGACCTATTGATCAACCCGTACGGCGGTCAAGTGTCGATCGGAACGAAGATCAACAACTTCCGCCCATTCGCGCCCGTTGAAATTTGGGGACCGAGTGTGGCCCAAGATTCGTGGGGAACTCTAGACATTGTGAGCTCGTCGGCAATGGCCAAAGATGCCGGACCCCAAATCGACTTTGCGGCCATGGCGAGCGGTACAACTAACATCGGCTCCTACGCCGCGATTTCAGGTCGAAAAGAAAATGCGACATCCATGGATCCCCGCGGTTATCTCGTACTCTCCACTTCTCACTCAGATGGAACGGTTGCCGAGGGTCTGCGCGTCGATTCGAATGGCAATGTCGGTATCGGAACGACATCTCCCGGTGCTGTTCTGGAAGTGGGAGGCGGCGGTCCAGCTCCCGGCGAAACTCCCGAACTCACCGTGGCCGTCGATGGAAGCCATGCGGGCGTGAGGGTCGTGCAAGATTCGACGGGCATCGAGGCCGAATTCGACCCCTGGCAGGGAACCTTCTGGATGGGAACTGAGTCAAATCACCCGTTGCTACTCGTTACAAACGACCAGCCGCGCGTGACGATTGATGAAACTGGCCGCGTCGGCGTCGGTACGCTTTCGCCCGTCGAGAGTCTCGAAATTCCAGGCGCGATTAAAATCGGCAACTCGAGTAACGGCTCTCCTGCTGCGGGCACCATCAAATGGACGGGCACGACCTTTCAAGCCTACACGGGATCCGCATGGTTCAACATTATTCCGAATCCCCCCGCAGCCTCTGCATGCGATCAAACGATTACCTTCAATAGTGCCGGCGGCGGAATCTATACAGTGCCGAACAGCTACGCGACGATCACCGTTAAAGTCTGGGGCGCTGGCGGTAGTGGCGGAGGAATTTGGGGCAGTGCTTCTGGCAATGGAGGAGCGTCGTCTGTCGCTTCTCTCGGTTTGAGCGCAAGCGGCGGCGGGGCCGGCAGCGGCGCCGGAATGTCAGATGGAGTTGGTGGTGTCGGCGGCATCGGCGCCGGCGGCGATTCAAATTTCAATGGCAACTCGGGAGCAACCGGCACCGATTCGCAGAGTGGCTCGGGTGGAAATGCGCCCGCTGGCGGCGGTGCAGGTGCACCCGGCACCTCGTTTTGGGCGGTCGGCGGCGTGGGCGCAACTCCAGGAGGCGGCGGTTCCGGCGCTTACGGAGGCAGCGCAAACAGCGGCGCCGGCGGCGGCGGTTCCGGCGGTTATACACAAAAAACATTTACTCCGGCGACCTTACCGCCCAACACCTCGATTACTGATATTATCGTTGGCGCTGGAGGCGTTGGAGGCGGCGACCAACTCGGCGGAAATGGTGGAACCGGCCAAGTTTCGATCACCTGTTCCACCACCGGTTTGCCGGCCGCCAGCAACAATGGTATCGTCTATTTAAATTCGGGCGGTGCCTACACCACCGCTTCGACTTTTGTTTACAATTCCGGTAACGTCGGCATTGCGACCGCCAGCCCGCAAGCCGCGCTCGACGTCCAAGGCCAGATCCGTTCGAAATCGTCGAGCACAACAGGATCGACGATCGACTTCGCAAACGGCAATGCGGTGACGACGAGCTACAACTGCGCGGGCAACATCTCGTTCGTTAACTTACTCGACGGCGGCTCTTATACCCTCGCCGTCACCGATGCCGGAACCACAACGTGCGGATTCAACACGACGACGACGGGCAACGAAGCGGCCACTGTGACTTATAAATTCTCTCCGGCCAACGGCCCACGCACGATCAGTTCGCACACAATTTACTCGATTCAACGCATAGGAACGACAGTGTATATCTCGTGGGTCACGGGATTCCAGTAATGGCGGCCAAAATTCTAAAATTCGCGGTCTTAATTTCTCTCGCGGCCGCTATGCCGGTGGCGCAGGCCCATCGCGCAACTCTCGGATTTTGGAAACAGCCGGCCACGCCCGTCCTTGTCCAGCATAGATCTACCGTCTCGCACACCACCAGCGGCGCGCTCGCCTACTCGTCAAATGTGACTGCGGGAAACCTGCTGATCGCTTGTGGCATGGTCTTCTCAGGCGCCCAAGTCGGCATTTCGGACAATCAAAACGACAACTGGCTCTTTGCCGGAAACATCGTCGCCGGCTCGGGCGAGGGCTATTGTTGGTACACGCCCTACGCCGTAGGTGGAGCCACAACCGTAACGATCACAGACAGCGCGGGCAATATCGTCAATATGGCGATTGCCGAAGTGACCGGCGGCTACAATGTCCTCGACGGCCTCGCGATCAATTCCGGCGCCACAGGAGCGACGATCACGGCCACGACGGCTCACTCGGTCCAAAACGCGGAAGAATATGTTATGGCCTTCGCCTTCGACTCTGACACCGATCAAACTTTATCCCAAGGCGCAGGATATACGCTTCAGGAACAAAGCCACGACGGAGTCGACCAAAACGTCGTCGGGTTTGAAGATATGAACTCGCGCACCGGCCTAAGCGGTACGCAAACGGCGACCGTCACTAAACCCAGCAACTCCGACAATTGGGGCGAAATCGTCCTGACCTTCCAGCGCTCGCCGACGTATCTCGTTCAAGAGGCAACGGCCAATCCGGCCGGAGGATCGGGCACGCGAACGCTTACAATTCCCGCCACGGCGAGCGGAAACTTGTTGGTTCTCGGTCTGACCTATTTCAATCAGTCCGCCTGCACTGCCAGTGTCAAAGACAATGCCCCCGGCGGAAACAATATTTATGTCTCGGCCAGCGCGTTTTCACACGACACGAACGCGGGCGGCGCCGAGATTTGGTATGTTCCGAACTCCCTGGCCGGTGGGACGACAATTACGGTCACCGTCAACGGCGGATGCACCGCCCTCCAATACGCTCTCTTTTTCACGGAAGTCGCCGGCATGCAGACTTCAAGTCCGCTCGATGGCTCGCCTTCCATAAACAGCAACCACTCGGCCGGCACGACAATTTCCGCGACAACGGTCACACCGACGACAAGTCGGTCGTTGATCTATTCCATCGCGTCCGTGCAGAACTCGGTCTACCAAACAGCTCCTGGCAATCCTCTTTTCCCAGTCACGTTTGTCAATGGAGACGCCGTCGGACTTTACTTTACAAAAGACACGAACGCCTACGGCGGCTCGTGGCTGCAAAATATCAGCGGCACGTACAACACCAGCACCGTCATATTCAAAGGTCGGTAATCCAGAGGGGCAGGTGCCGCTGCCCAGACCCGACTCGCTCGCACGAAGGTCGCGAACAGCATTACAATTTCTATTCTTAGCATTACATCCGCCTCGACCGGCCTTCAGCAAATCCCCCGTTCCTACGAAAATTAGGTAACCGTCACAAGGAAGGTGCCTATGCTCAACACTCGGTTGGCCATTGTCATGTTTGCGTTCTTGTCCCTCGCCGCGTGCGCGCCCGCGGCGCCGCCAGCACCCAACCCCGATGTTGAAGCCCCTGAAGTGATCCAGGCGCACTCCGAGGCCATCCACAATTTAGGTTTTGTAAACCCGACCTTAAACCAGGACGAGCTTGAAAATCTTAAACGAACTTACGCGTACGTCGATACCCGCGATGTAGTCCCGAGCAAGCTGAAAACCGCTGCCCTCGCGTATTACCAGGCCAACGCCTCGCGCATAACCAATAAAACCTATTTATCGGTGGTCGATTTTTCGGCAAACTCCAAATACGCGCGTCTCTTTATTATCAATATGAATTCAGGTGCAGTGACTGAGCTACACGTCGCGCACGGAAGTGGATCGGATCCGAACAATGATGGATACGCCACATTATTCAGTAATACGAGCGGCTCTCATATGTCGTCGCTGGGATTCTATCTGACAGCCGAATCCTACAATGGAAAACATGGACTCTCTCTCCGCATCGATGGACTCTCGAGCACCAACTCCAATGTGCGCGCCCGCGCGGTGGTGATCCATGGTGCAACTTATGTCTACGATAAAGACACGCAAGCCGGACGCAGTGACGGATGCTTTGCTGTATCGATGGCTGAGCACACCACGGTCGTGAATGAATTGAAAAATGGAAGCTTGCTCTACGCCAACCTTTCTCAGTAGACAAATTTTAAAAATTTACTAAAGTGTTCTCTCAAGAGCAGCTGCCTACGGCGGATGCTCCATGAGGGGGAGAACATGAACGTTCTCGTGGTTGAAGACGACGCCAAAATCTCTCGGTATATTCAGCGCGGTTTACAGGACGCAGGTCACACCGCTGAATTCGCCGCGAATGGACTTGCGGGCTTGAATCTGGCCTCGGCGGGGCCTTTCGATCTTTGCATTGTCGATCTCATGGTTCCAGAGATTGACGGAATTTCTCTTATCGCCAAAATCCGCGCGCAAAAAATTGAAACACCAATCCTTATCTTGAGCGGCGAGCGTTCAGTAGAAGATTGTGTCGCCGGCCTTAAAAGCGGAGGCGACGATTTTCTGACCAAACCTTTTTCTGTGACAGAACTCTTAGTGAGAAGCCAAGCCCTACTCCGCCGGCGCAATAAATTGCTGGAAGAAAAACAATCGGCGGTCGGCCCGGTCACGCTCAATTTGATCAGCCGCCAGGCGTTCCGCGAAGGTCAGTTAATCGACCTGCAAGTGCGGGAGTTCGCGCTCCTTGAACTCCTGATGAATCCCCCTGGCCGCGTCATCACCAAAACCCAGATCCTCGAGCATGTGTGGAATTACAATTTTGATCCGCAGACCAATGTCGTTGACGTACTTGTCTGCCGGCTCCGAAACAAGATTGATAAGCCATTTGCCGTTAAAACCATTTATACGGTTCGTGGGGTCGGTTACGTGTTCAGAATCGGTCATGCCTAATGGTTGCGCCCGCTTAATTCCCTAGTGTTCACTCTTGTAAGGCTGCGTCAACTATGTCATAAGAGCTACATGTCAAACTCATGGTTACTCAGTCTTTTGATGGCGTTTTCGGTGCCCGCATTTGCTAAAGTCTCTCTCTGTGACGGGAACTTTACGGCGAATCCTTTTCCCGCCCGGTCCGTCACACCGGCCGAGGTCGCGCAAGCCGAATTCTGGCTGCGCTCGAATGGCGCGGATGAGGGATTCCCACAGGCTTTGAAGCAGAATCCTCAGTTTCTGAGTTTTCTCAAATTGAATGGCAAAGACAGTACGGCCATGGACAAAGAAGAATTCCAGGATTGGGCCGCCCGGTACGCTCTGTCTAAATGGACGAGTTGGGACAAGACGAATTCGGAGCAACGCAATCTAGCGCTGACTCTTGAAATGATGAAAATCTCGCCGAAGAATCCCGAAAACAAAGTCATCTCATTGATCGTCGGAAAACCAGCCGACGATTCGCCGCCGGCTTTTGATCTCAAAGCCGCCAGCCGCGCCAACAAAGAACGCATGCTCGCGCAACTCCGCGCGGCTTACGAAATACCCGCAGACGCCGCGAACGACCAGTCTTTGAAGGACGTGGCTGAATCCTTAAGTCAACAGATTCGCTTTTCCTACGTCCGCCCGATTCACCTGACACAATTCGTGCCGGCGCCGGAAGATTTCGCCGGACCGATTCTGAGCCCGCGCGATCTCGCGCCGTATGGGCTTGATTACGCCTCGGGCCTATATTCGAATATGGTGGGTCACTCGCCGTCGGCCGAATTTATGGTGACGGCTCTGAGTGAAACGCGCGATACGCCGGATTCCATCGGCAATTTGCTTCGCCGCGAATCGGCCGTTTTGAATCCGAGCGCTGCCAAGCGAATGGGCTTTGCAATTCCCCGTTTCGCCAGCGTTACTGCGATGTTTGACTTCTTCGAGTTCTGGGATCCAAAGGCCTGCGAAGAGACTTTCCGCACCAACTGGAAAGGGCTTCCGAAGGACGTGCGTACTTATGACGAATTTCGCGCCTATTTAGAAGCTCATGCCGACGAATTGAACCTCCAAGAAAACGCCTATGCGCGCCTGGCGCCGATGCGCACGCGGCTCAATCAATACGTAATGACGACGGCGGATCTCGAGGATTTCCTTGGTCAAGCGATCAATCTTTGGGTCATGCACTTGGGCGCTCACGATCCCACGGGCTCCTTGTCGCAAGTTCGCATGGATGTCGACACGGTAGGCAAAACGCTTTACGTGTTCCGCGAGCGCGTGTTGCCCTTCCTGCATATGGAAGACGGGCTCTCTCTGCGCGTTCCGGTCGGCGTCACGAGCGGCGATTATGCCCTCGCCCGCGTGACTGGAATGGTCGAGGCCAAAAAGCGTACCGCCACCGCCGCCGCCGATCGCGCGTACGCCCGCCCGAAGGGCATTCGAAACGGTCAAGTCGACCACGATTCCAAGCCCTAAAAGGTTTGCCCGCGCCCCGGAAATCCGCAATACTGGGGCCCGTATGGCACACGGCTCGGGACATTCGCATCACCACCATCATCATGGACCCCACACGCACCACCATCACTCAACGCCCGATAGCGCGACTCGCAATATCGGCATCGCGTTTTGGTTGAATCTCTGTTTTGCGACAATTGAACTCGCCGGGGGCATGTACACGCAGAGTTTGGCGGTTATGTCAGACGCGCTTCATGACTTTGGAGATGCGATCAGCCTGGGTGTTGGCTACTTTTTGCAGCGCAAGTCCGCACAGGGCCCTTCCGAGTCCTACAGTTACGGTCTCCGCCGTCTCTCGCTTTTAAGCGCGTTCCTCACCGGCATCGTGATTTCACTCGGCGCCCTTTACATCGTCATTGAAAGCTTGATGAGCTTTCGCGAAGTTCATGAGCCCCACGGTTTCGGCATGATGATCCTCGCCGTCTTCGGTATGGCGGTGAATGGGTTTGCAGCGTGGAAGCTCGGCCATGGCCACACGCACAACGAGAAAATGATGCAGTGGCATTTGATCGAGGACATTCTCGGTTGGGTCGCGGTGTTTGTCGGCAGCTTGGGTATTCAGTACTTTAAGTGGAACTGGCTCGATCCGGTCTTGGCCCTCGCGATTTCGGTTTTTGTCTTGTACAACGTTGCCCGCCGCTTGTGGGAAACGATTGCGCTATTCTTACAAGGCAATCCCAATCCCGAGGCGCTCCGCCAGTTTCGCGACAGCGTCGAGCAACTCGAGAGCGTCGAAGAAACGCATGACGTTCACTTCTGGAGTCTCGATGGCGTCCGCCATGTTTTGTCGCTGCACGTGGTGACGACGGATATGTCGCGGTCGGCCCAAATTAAGGAAGATGTCCGCAAACTGAGTCGAGTCCTAGGCGATTCCCATCTCACGATTGAAATCGAGTCGAGTGCCGAGCACTGCGCAGACGATTGCGAACATCCCCATAAACACGAATGAATTTTGTGATCTTCAGTCTCTATCGCTATTTGGTAATGCCCGCGGCCGTCTTACTCATGCCTTTTCTCGGAATGTTCAACCGCAAACTTCGTGAAGGCTTGAAATTGCGCGGCCACAGAGCTGAGCCACTCCCCGACGGCAATGATCCGATTTGGATTCATGCCTCGAGCGGTGAATTCGAGTACGCCAAGTCCGTGATCCGCGAATTGAAAACCGAGTATCCCGATGTGCCGATCGTCGTGACGTATTTTTCGCCGACCTTCAGCAAAGCCGTGATGAATTTTCCCAATGTCGACCGGGCGATCGCCCTGCCGCTCGATTTGCCGGGTCCCTGTCAGAGCTTTCTTAAAAAGATGCATCCGCGGATATTTATGATCGCGCGCACTGACCTCTGGCCAGAAATGCTCGAGCAGTGCCGTCGCCACCAAATTCCGGTCGTGATTTTTTCATACACGCAGAGAGAACTTTTTTCGCGTCTCAAAAGAATGTTTCATCGCTGGACGATGCATTGGATTTCTCGCATTTACTGCGTCTCTGAAACGGACCGCGAAAATCTCGAACCGTTGGCACTCGACGCCAAGGTCGAAGTGATGGGCGACACGCGCTACGATCAAGTCGCATTCCGCCTCGCGCACCCGAAAGCCATTGCTCCGGGTTTGCACCCGAAAGACGATATCCCTTGTCTCGTTGCTGGCTCCACCTGGAGCGAGGACGAAGAGGTTTTGTTGCCGGCCGTGAAAGATTCCTTACAGGCGCACCGCTTACGGTTGATCCTCGTGCCGCATGAACCGACGGCAGATCATATCGCAGGCCTTGAAAAACAACTCAAGCAAATGGGTCTGACTTACGCGCTGTTTTCGAGCGGAAGTTGGGACGGAGAACATGTCTTGCTGGTCGACAAGACCGGGGTTCTCGCCGAACTTTATCTGTGGGGAAAATTCGCGTTTGTCGGCGGTTCGTTCAGAAAGACCGTGCACTCGGTGATGGAGGCCCTCGGCGCCGGCTGCCTGACCTTTGTTGGACCGAAACACGAGAACAATCGTGAGGCGCTCCAGTTCCGCGCTATACCGATGGGCGTGGCCGATGGACTCGAGGTCGTCAACGACGCCAAAGAGTTCCAGCTGCGGCTCGAGACGCTCTTAAAAACGGATCTCAGCGAATATCACCAGACGCTCAAGCGCCACTTCGCCTCCCGCCTCGGGGCCAGCCGTAAACTCACGGCTAGCCTTTCCGATTTAATTATTTGATTGTGTCGAGATTGATCGGCGGAATCGGCTTCTTCACGCGATTCTCATTCTCCGGCAAAAGGGCCTGGTGATTCACTTCATGTAATGGATCACGGTCGACGTGCTCTAAGCGATAGGGATTGCCGTCGTCGGCGAGTTGCTGACGATTGTCCGCTTGTAACAGCGCAAACGCATCAATCTGCGGTTCATCGGGTCCGAGCTCCGTGTAAAAACCCGGGAAGGTCGGCATCACGCCGGAGTACGCGCCTTTCAAATGCTCGAGCGCCCAGCCCTTTTGGCGGGGATCATTAGTTCCCGTCACGTGGTAGAGCAAATTCGGGAGCGAAGCGTTTTCTTGCACGCGGACCTTTTCGACGAAGGTCGCAAAATCGCGCATACCCCGCAGAGCGAGCAGCCACGGATGGTTGTACAAATCAGCCTGATCGAGCATGTCGCCCTCGGTAAAGTGTTGAGTGAAATAGAAGTAGCCTTCCGATACATCTTTCGGAGGGTTCTTCGTTCGCATCGCACCCTCGCACACGAACACGCCGCGCGTGACGGTGTTCATCACTTTCGCATCTGAGAAATCCGCGGTGTGCATTCCCACCGCGCGCATCATACGGTTGTCGCCCCAATAGCTGGCGAGTTCCTTGACGCCCTTGTCGGTCAAACGGACGGTCGCGCATTTTTCATACTGATCCAGTCTCACTTGAAAGCCGGCAATCTGTCCGACAAGATAGGTGGACTCGCTGATCGACGTGCCTTCCGAGCTACTCAATCCTGTTCCATACTTTAAGTTGACCGGCTTCAGAATTGAAGCCGCGCCACGGCTGAACTTATCGCCCGAGAGGCCGGCAAATCCGCCGACGAGATCCGTTAACTCGAAGCCCGTCGACCAACCGGAGCTCGTCCCAACCGAGAAACCTTCACCGACGTTGAAGTTCAAGTTCAGACCACCGAGGAATGTATACCCGTTCGTTCGGTCGATCTTATCTTTGATGTCTTGCACGAGATTTCCGTCGCGGCTGCAGATGTCCATGACTTTTTCATGAATCGTGCCCGCATCCATCGTCGTTAACTTTTGGTCGATTAGACCTTTGGCGATCTTGTTCGCCGTCAAATTACAGAGTGCGGCGCGGGAGTCTGGAGAGCGCGAGAAGAAGAGAGAGGAGTATTCCGGACGGTCCCAATGTGTCTTTTCGGTTCGGAACGCGATTCCGCGAAGGCGTTTGAACTTGACCGCGTTTTCAGGATTGTCGTTTGAAATCTGCACGCCCTTTTCAAGTCGCGTGTTGATCAAATCGTCGAGACTCTCCACCTTTAACGTTTCCTCCGGCGTCGTCGTCAGACAGTTTGCAACATCGGTTGTGCATCCGTCCTTTACTTTCTCAAGCGGCTCATTCGTCAACGAGACGTAATCGAGATTGTAGAGCTTCACGTAGTTGTACTTGAGCGATTCCGCGCGGAATTGATCCTCAATAATTTGGTTATTGGACTTTTCGGCCTCGATTAAATCATCGACTTGCATACTGCAGAGATCGTGAAGAGAACTGAAGTACTTGTTGTACTGATAGGCATTGTTCGAGCGGTTCTTAAAGAGCGCCGCTTCGACCTGCTGCACTTGGCGGGTGCCCTCATATTTGATTTCCAAATCTTCCAAGCGCCCGATAGCATCTTTGCCTTTTTTGGGAACACAATTGGCCTCGTCCAAGTTATCGGTCGGGCGCACGGAATCCGAGTACGCGTTCGAAAGGAAAATAACCGGCCCCACGAATGAGCGCTTTTCAATGCCGGCGTCTTTCTCGACAAAGATATCGAGGCTATTGTCTTTAAACTCTTCCTTCTTCGGAAAAGAGACCGTGCTGAAGTCATTGAGCTTCAACACGCCCTTGAGTTCTTCGACTTGATCCTGGCGCAACTCGAAGTTGTCGGTAATCGGCGTATCGGCCGGAATGGCCGACGGTTGTCCGGTCGCCTGCCCCAGACCATCGAGCTCCAAGCCGATACTGCCCGGCTGTTCAAAGCGTGCCGTCAATTGCTGCAGTAACACTTGAATGATCTCTTGCACGTGTTTAACCCGCGCATCGAGATCGAGGCGTGCGGCGGTCATATCAGGGCTTTGCGCAAAGACCGTGCGCGCCTGCTCTGTCGCCTGCAAATCCGGAAGCGGTTCATTTGTGCCGAGCTGCTGGCGCGTTTCCGGGAGTCCATCTGTCGCGTTGAGTTTCGCGGCATATTCGTTGACCTTGTTCTCGAGATCCGTCGACTGAATCCCCGCCTTGCGGAAAAAGTGATACGCCTGGACAAGGCGTTCGTCCACCAGCTGCAATTCGATCATCATATTCGAGCGGACACGCATCAGCCGCAAATCGCGCATCATAAGCTCGATCGGATAGACGATTACACCGTCAACCACCCGCACGAGGACTTGATTCGTGGTGATATAATGTTTGGGGCGGATCTTATGGCCATTGACGTTTTGCAGATTCTCAACGAGTTGAGGCGTATTTTTGAGAATCCAGCCCGAATTGTCGCGCGGATCGAGATAATCTTTCTCGATGCCGACTTTCATTAAGTAGATTCCGTCGCGCAAATGCTCGACCATCTTACGCGCATTGATAATGCCTGAGTAGCGCAAGACTTGCGGCACAATACTCATCAGCACCCACTTCTTCACCTCGAGCTCCATATACTGGTCGACTTCGTAGAGGAAGCGGACGGTATGATAATTGTAATCGCTCAAGAAAAAGCGCGAGGGGATTTTCGGTTTGTTGAGAATATCCTGGAAAAAATCAGGCGTGAATTCGCGCACGTCCCAGCCGAAAGTGAACTTGTCGTCCCACGGATTGAGATAAAACTTCAGGTGGCGCTCATAGCCTGCCTGTTGGGGCGCCTCGGGATCGAGGGTCGACGTGGGCTTCTGGCCCTTCTGAATGATCACTTCCTTTTCCACGAACTGCTCGGGCTTATAGTAGAAATGGAATTGATACCCGTTCCAACTGAGACAGCCGAATTCGTCGGTGTCCTTGTGAGTCTCGTCTTTTTCCATCTCGTCACCGGTCGCATGCCGCACGGTCTTGATAGTCATCGGCGTGTTGGCAAGAGGCTTGCCGTAAATGTCGGTGATGCAGGTGCTGGCCGTGTACACAACCGTACGGCGAGTGGCCGTTTCTCCCGGTAAAATCTGTGTGAAACGCAGTTTTAGATTCGAGAAAATATAGCGGTCGTTGTCGCGGACATAGCCTTGTAAGACAAGGTCTTCGTAATTCTTCGCGGCTTTAACGGCCTTTTCGTAGTTGCAGTAGTCGCCATTTTCCAAGCAGACATTTGCCACCGAGCCGTCCGCATCGGTAATCACCGTTCCAGGACCGAAGCGGAAGATCCCGTCAAACGGCATCACGGTCTTATGCCCGTTCAACCCACGTGGACGCAGCTCCATTACGAGTTCGAGGTTACTCTGATTCGCACGGCGCTCCTGACGCACTTTAAACTCGGCCTTCATATGGCCGTTCACGACCCGCGCCGTAGTGTGCATATCGCCACCGAGAAGCAGAACCTTTTGATTCATCTGCGCGCCGACGTTGCTCGCCAATACTTGCATCATCATGTCGAAATCGCCGTCTTTCACCGGATCGTAAAAGATGTCGCCATTGGCCTTGCGCGTTTGCACGACGGGATCGCACTCGACCTCCACGAGGAGAGCGACCCATTTGCCGTCTTCGCCTTCGGGAACGGCGCGCACTTTCACTTTCTGCGCGATCAATTTGCCCGCGCCCTGCAACTCGCCGGCAAAGGCGGCGTCGGCGTGCACGGAATCATATAAATTATTGATCGTGATCTTTTGTTGGCCTGCGGCCAAATACGCCACAGGCTCTTTTTCGCGGCTATGCTCACCTGTTGCCCAAGGATTGACAGCAATCTGAATCCGTTTGCGGCCTGAATAAACACCGGTGCCGACAACGTCCCGTTCGAGGGTAATCCATCCACTCTGGCCGGCGTACACGTTGTAGGGAATGGTTTCTTCCCACTCAAAACAACCCTTGGTGGAATTCGTCTGAACCGGAAAGACTTCTGTCGATTTGGGCTTTTCAACGGTGAATTTTTGATTGAAGAGCCGCTCGTGCGCCTGCGAACCTTCGAGACAAGCCGTGAAGCGATACTTCACGCTCTGCGGAATATTCCAAACCGACTTAGAGACATATTGCTCTTCCGCCGTTCCGGTTAGGTCAACGACATTGAACAGACCTCCGGTCGTCGTATCCTCGCCTTTCGTAGGCTTCACGCATCCACTCAAAATACTCGCTGCCAAAGCAGCTGCGAAAAGTAAGTTACCAGAACGGAACATAGTGAGTCTCCACCCCTAGGTACACAGATGTAATAGTTTGTTGTAATGGATTGTCGCGAATCGTCTCAGCGTTCGCCCACTCACCAACAACGGCGAATTTTTGATCGCGAAAATCCAGTTTGAATTCAACGTCGTCGCCCATGCGGTTCGTGTTACCGATGAACGAAGTCATGTAATAAGCCACAGTCGCGTCTTTCTCGATGAAGAAGCGGCGGTAGCGGATGTCGAGCGTAAGGTCGCCAAAGATAAAGCGTGGGCCAATGCCCCATATTTGGCCATTACCTAGCCCTGAATCGGCCAGATGATTGTAGATGCGCTGGTATTCGACAATAGCCTGCACCGGCCAAGTCGGCACACAGGCGCAAACTTCCATGCCGCCAAAAAAGCCATCGAAGCCCGCGAGGAAATGTGTACCCGGGGCGGCGTCGGTGTCGTTGGTGCTGTTACCGAGTAGACGGCTCTGGAATGCGATTTCATTCGGCAAATGATTGTAGGTGAAGTGGCCGCCCATCGCCTGCCATTCAAACCAGTCCGCAGCCTTTCCCGAAAGATGGATCGATTGAACGAAGAACTCGGGAAGCGGTTCACGGTCCTCGCGCTCGGTATTTAGCGAGTACGAAGTGGGAATGGACTCTTGAAAAATAACTTGGCCCTTGAAGCGGTTGTTTTTGCTGTTCCATTCATCACCGATGATTTGCTCTAGCCCCGGAAACGCGCGGTGTTTGGAAATTAACATCGGACTGTTGAGATACTCTTGGTTGACCGCACCCGCGCGGAGATCGATTTGCTTGATCGGCTGCGAAGAGAGGTAAAATTCGGTGACGCCGATGCGGCTCTTGTAATCGTCGGTTTCGTAGCGCTGCTGCAAGCGGCCCGTGTATAAAGTTGCAATCGGGGCGACGTAGACGCGCAAGAATTTGCTGAAATGACCTTCAAAAGATGTCTTAAAGAAGAGGGAGGCCGCCGTTCCTTCGTCTTTACCTTGGGTGAAGTCTTCGCCCCCGAGGGCAAGCGAATATTCGCCCGTCCACTTACGGGCGGTTTGCTGATCTTCGTTGTCGGGAACCATAAATGACGTGGAAACACTCGAAGCGTGCGCGCTCAAACCAATAACGATGAGCGCAATCGCAATCACGGAATTGATCAGTCTGGGGAACATTCCTGCCCTAGGAACAAAGCAACCCCATCAGCTGATCCCCCACGCTGTTGAAGCTACACGTTTAATTTTGTCTCGCTGCGCAATGTATACGCATTTCTTTACGAAATTGAAATAGGAATCTTATTAAGAATGTGTCAGACGGCGGGAAGAATTTTCAATTTCCCCCTCGAAAACTGGGTGAGGCCTACCGCAGCCTTAGCGATTCTAAAAATTCGAGAGAGCGGACACCGAACCAGCTGAAACTTTCGCCGTCGACGAATGCATAGGGATTCAGCACGGGATTGAGAACAGACTTCTTTTTTAGAAAGGGATACGGCTCGCTCGAGAAGAGCAACAAAGTCTCGGCGACCGGATAAGTACTGAGGTCGAACTCCGGATATTTGGCCGAAAAATCCAGTAAATAGGGGCCCATACCGCACTTCTCAAGAACCGACGCTATGAATGTAGCCTTCGAGACGGTCATCCAGGGATTCCGCCAAATCACGTAGATCAGACTGTGAACCGGGCCATTCGGCTCTCTCCCCCACTCGATCAGTCCGGGAATCGGATCACTCGGAACCCAGCGAGCAAGCCCCTCCCACGCGGCAATCAACTCCCATCGGCGCGCCAGCGCGGCCAAATCCGGGCTATTCAGCCGAATGGACAACTTGGCCAATTCCCCAGGCACCGATCGAATCGATTCGACGTGCGTGGCTAGATAAGGCACCTCATTCTGCTCGGCCATGAATTTGGGGTTCTCTTCTTGGTCTAAAATCAGAAGATCCGGTTTAAGCGCTTTGATCTTCTCAAAATCCCAATTTTTAGTACCGCCCACAGCTGGAATTTCGGGCACTCGCTCCTTAGGGTGTATACAAAAGCGCGAGCGCCCGACGACGTTGACGCCGGCTCGCACCAAAGTTTCCGTCCAGGAAGGCACTAAGGACACAACGCGCATGGACTTAGTCTAGATCACTTTGTAAACATTGAAAAGCCAATCGCATAGGAGAGTATTTATGCAGAGCTTTCAACCGCTTCGTCAGGTCAATCCGACTTCGGGATATGGCAAAAAAGATGTTCTCGTGATCTTCGGCGAAGTCTTCGCCCGCGGGTACGTCAATGGCCTGATCGATGAAGCCAAAAAGGCCGGGATGAAAGTGATCTACGGCACGGTCGGCCGCCGCGGCGAAAACGACGTGCTCCGCCCTCTCAATGCCGAAGAGCTTGCACAAAAGGACCAGCCTCTGATCAATGTGCCCCTCGAGTGCGGCTTTGATCTCGCGAAGAGTAAGAAAGGCGTTACCCCATGCGATCAGTTGAAAGGCATTAAGTTATCGGAGTGGGGTACGGCGCAAATGGACTTCGCGCAGGTTGAAGAATCGCGCAAAGCCGGCCGCGATGATTTTCGCAAACGCGTGTCGCAGTACTTGGTGGAATTGCAAAAACAGATTCCCGCGGGCGCAAACGTCTTAGTCGCACACACAATGGCGGGCGGCGTTCCGCGTGCGAAAATTATCATGCCTGTGATGAACCGCGTGTTCAAAGGTCATGGCGACCGGTACGCGTCGAGTGAAGAGTTCTGGACGGGCCCTCTCGGCCGCTTCTGCGCGCAGAGTTTTATGGATGTCACCGCGAATAGCTTGGGCGACTTGATTGAGCTCAGCGCCGGCTTACGCGATAAGGTGAAATCCGGCGGCGGCCACGTTTCGTATGTGGCTTACGGCTATCACGGCACTGAAATTTTGATTGGCGGTAAATACGCTTGGCAAAGCTACGCTCCTTACTTGCAGGGCTTTGCTAAAATCGAACTTGAGAACATCGCGACGCGCGCGTTTAAAGACGGCGTGAAGGTTTGCGTTTTTAACGCTCCCGAAATCCTAACGAATTCGAGCTCGATTTTTCTTGGTGTAGAAGTAGCCCTGTACCCTCTTTTGGGCGCCTTCAAAAAGGATGCGGCTTCTCACCCGATCACTAAGAAGCTCACGAGCGACTGCGCGGCACTCTTGAAGCCTGAGCATTCGTTAGAAGAGATCTTGAAAATCACCGACGATTATTTCCGCAGCGATATTATTCTCGGCAGGTGGACAAAATACGAGCAATGGCCACAGCACAATGGTCCCGAGCAGATGGAGCTGATGCGCACGACTTCAGAGCGGATCATCGATATGCACAAAGATGACAAGCAACTCTTAACGGCTACCTTGAGTGAAATCGTCTTCAAAGCTTGCGGCAAGGGCATGCTCTTCGAAGGCATGAATCCACGCCAGCCCGTGTGGTGGATCGGTCACGACTATGTGGTGAAGGCAAGCGCGGAGTAAGCGCGATTAATTCAGCTAAAATCTAAGAGCGCACGAAGGATCATCCCTCGAAGACGCGAACCGCGCGCACACGTACCGCCCGTCTATTCCGGGCGCCCTGCGCGGCACCGCGTCTCATTCCGAGAATTCGCGAAACCTGTGAACAGCCGTCTAGTCCTCTAGTCACGCCCGCATTTTACGCCCCGGCCATGGGGCCCCCACTTGCACAACTGATTGTGTGAGCGAGGAGAATTTCAATGTCTCAAAATGAGAACCCCCGATTGAAATTGGTGTCCCTCTTACTGACGTCCGCCGCCTTCGCGGTGACATTGGCGTTCAATGCCTGCGGCCAGGGATTTTCATCTGCCCAGTTTGACTCGGGCGTAGACCGCTGCTCGGATACTGCCAGCTGCGCACTGACAACCCCCGGCTTAACGCCTAACCCACTCCCCAATCCCTCACCTGGAACAACTCCCACAGCCGGAAACTTCTCCAGCCTCGCCGCGACCCTCACACAAGCGCTGCAAACCGTGGCTTCGAGCTTTCCCGGCCTCTCCGCCGCCGCGAACTGCCAAACCGCTGGCCCGTGTACGGGCGCTGGTCCCTCGAGCCAAACTTACACGGCCGCCTGCGCGTTCAGTGGAATCAACGTATCCGGATCCACGACTCTCTCTTACAATGGAGCCAGCTGCACTCCGCTCGGCTCTTCGGCGATTAACATCTCGCCCTCTCTCACCTACTCCTCGAGCACGGAGAACTTTGCGGTCACGTCGAGCGCACCTGCCAACTACACCGGACCAGCCCACAGCGGCGGCTTCTCTATCGGTTACTCAATTCTCAACGAGTCCGGCCTTCTGTCTCTCCCCGGCCTCTACATCACGAGCGCGGCTGAGAGCATTGGGGCGTATTCCACTTCGGCAGCCAACGTGGCTCTTAACTTGAGCGCACCGTCGGTCACCGTGAACGGCGGAAACGTTGTCTTGGTTGATAACACCAATAACTACTCCGCGAATTTGACGTTCAATAACATCGTATTCGGCACAACTTGCGCCTGCCCGGTCGGCGGCTCACTCTCGGGAACGCTGACGGGATCAAAGACTGGCACTGTGACCATGACGTTTTCGAATTCGTGCGGAACTCTCATCGTTAGCGAGAATGGCGCGGCCTCCACGCAAACCGTCGCCGGCTGCACGCATTAATCGAGCGGGCCTACCTGCTGGTAAACGGTATAAAGGAAATAGCCCAAGGGAGCTGCCGATGCGGCTCCGAGGATAATCGCTTCAGGAATCGGCCGGCGCGGCACGAATGGAATATAGCCGCGGAACCAAATCAACAAGAACGGCAAACACAAATAGATCATGTGCCACGGATTGATATCCAAATAAAAATGTCCGCTGGCCATAAAGAGAATAATAAACACCGAAATGAACGGCAGAACGGCGGCCATTGAAACGCGCTTCGGTTTAATCAAAGCCAAGAACGCTACGGCACCCAGGAGCGCACATAAGACGCTCACAAGTTGAGACATCGAGGCACTGCCCTTAAACATCAAGAACACGCTGAGTGCAGTCGCCGATATAATCGGCAGAACAATCATAGTGAGAGTCTGGAGCTGGCTCGAGGCCCGCTCCACGATAGACCAAGTCCCCAGAGCCAAAAAGAAAAACGCAGCCAAATTGCGATAATGCGCATAACCGTGCAAGCTCGCCCGAATGGGCCAGAGCGCCAGCGCTCCGAGCGCCACCACAAAAATCGCGCGCGTGAGATAGCGCACGTCCACACCTTTAGGACTGATCAGAACAAAACCGGCGAGTAACAGCGCGCCACACGAGAAGGCTTCATTCACATCGGTCGGCGGAAAGCTCAACCGCCCCACTAAAAAATAAGCGCCCACGGTGAAAGCCAGAGCCCAGACTACACTTTGAATCCGGGCCCGCAACGGATCACTGAGGCCCCCGACCAACAAAAACACGATCCCCACGGCCAATGCGGGCGCGAGGGCTGTCTTAATAAAATCGAGGACCAACGGTGACATTAGCCTTTGATTCCTTCAACGCTGATCATGATTTCAACGTCGTCACCGACTTTGCCGGGACCGTTCATAAAGCTCATGCCGAAGTCCGAGCGCTTCACATTCAAAGACGCCTCACCGCCCGTGCGCTCTTTGCCCATCGGATCTTTACCCGTATTGAAGCGGTTGAATGTGAACTTCACCGGTTTTGTCACACCGTGCATAGTCAAATCGCCGGCGATTTCAAAGTGCTTGGCATCGGTTTTTTTCACCGATTTGCTCTTGAACGTGATGGTCGGAAACTGCTTCACGTTGAAGAAGTCCGGACTGCGCAAGTGCTCGTCGCGCTTAGGCTGGTGCGTCGTCACGGATTCGACCTGGATCGTGAGGTCGAGCGTTGATTTTTCCGGCTTCGCTTCGTCAATTGTGAACTTGCCCGCTACGTCCGGGAACATTCCGTAAACATTCGAGAAGCCCATGTGGTTGATTTTCCAAATCACCGACGTGTGAGCGGGATCGATCGTGTAATTGTCTTTCGCAAATGACGTTTGCGAAACAAGAGCGGTTGCCGCCGCCAAAATAAACAAAGTGCCAAAACGCATGCCGAACTCCTCCAAAGGGTTGAGAAATCAATCTCACACCCAAGTTTGATGGATTTCAAACATTGTCTTATCGCGTTGTCTTCAACGCAGGAAGGGCCGGCATGCCCGCTTCCATGACTTTAGTGCCTTTTAATTGGGCGGTCGGCGCCGGCGGCGGCGTATTTTTGCCCATGGCCAGAAGATTACCGATAATTGACTTGAACACTTCCGCAAGCTGCTGGCGGCTCATCGACAATGTCGGCTCCATCCACTCGTTTTTGTACACGAAGAAGTTATCCCAATTCGTCGAGGGGATAGATTGGTACTTCAAAATATAGAAGAACGCCGCCCGCGCCTGGGAATCCGACAATTCCTTGTTCAGCGTGTCCTTCGCGATTTTCTTGAGGAAACCTGCAAAAATCGGCACGGCTTTTTCCAATTCTGAATTGCTCAAGAGGCCATCCTGATTCGCGTCGAACCGGATCATGGTGCTTTCCACATAGTGTGTGACCACCGTCATGGTGCTGATCTCGCTCATTTGCATCCATTGCGGGCCCTTTCCATCGACACACTCCGAGCAAGTCGCCAATACCAAGGTATTCGTAAACGCCAAACGCTGATCCGCCGTCGACTTCTTCATAAAATCCTGAAGGAACGGCAGATTGACCATGTACTCGTCAAACAGCCCGGGCATTAAACCGATGGCGCAAGCGCGCGACACGGCCGGCGAGCCATTGTCGTCTTCGGGACCGAGCGGACACAGTTTGGACAAGTCTTTGTACACATCGCGCGCCATCATGCCGCCGCTGTACAAATAGGCGAAGTACTCGATCGCTTCGACGAAATTCAATTCGCCGGCATCGGGATTGCGCGGATCATAGTTAAGGCCTTGCGCACTGCTCGTAAACAGTTTCGCTTCCACAAAGGCGCGGCTTCCCGCGTTCGTGTTGTTGCGGTCTACGATTGCGAGATCGATTCCGATATCGCGGAAGTCGACGTAAAATTTCTGCAGTTCAGTGCTACGGATTCCCGCCGTCCACAAGCCGCTCTTGCCCACATCGCGCGCATAGCCGCGGAAAACGAGAGCCCCGCCCGCACGGAACAAGTTCAAGAACGAGAGATTGTAGAATCCATTGTACACGCCATAGCGCTGGTTCAAACTGTTCGGAACAAGTTCCACACGCGGGAAACCATCCGGGAACAGCGGACGCAGGAAGGTTTCAACTTTATCGAACTCCACCCAGTCCGCGTCGGAGACCATGCTATCGGCTGTGGTGTTGCCGATTTTTACTTCAGGCAACATGCCGATGTGACTCTTGATCGGCGGAACGTTGTCCAAAGAAAATGCGTTTGTTTTTTTGAAACGGCTGTCGAGCGTGATCTGCACGTTCGCCCACCGCGTGAACTCGCTCTCGAAAACATCGAGGGCGGGAATGGTCAAGCCCTTCACTTTGCCTTCGCGCTCGTCAGGTGATGTCGACGATTGGCCAGCCATGCGCGTGACCAGCGCTCTCGCGGCTTGGTCGATTGAGGTCGTGCGGATGTAGTCCGGAATCCAGCCCAAGTCGTGCAGCGCGACCGTCAACCGGCTGAGCTGATCGAACGTAATCTCTTTGGGCTGCTTCCAAATCGCCGTGCGCGTCAGGTGCAGCATCTCGTTGACCAAGTTGATGGTGTTCTGAAGACCTTGGTCCTCCATCACGCGCTTGCCCTTAACGCCAATATCGTATTCGAGATACGTGAGGTACCACTCCGACACGGATTGCAGCAGCGGTTTCCAGTCGCCGACGCGGATGACGTCAGGCTTTTGCGGCGAAACGGTGATCTCTTTAAACGAACGTAAAAGCGCTTTCCATTGCGGCACCGGGCGGGCATCGGGAAAATGCTCTTCCCAATGGACGAACGCGCGGAATTCGGTCAAAAACGCTTCCAAATTGTCTAGCGGATATTCCTTTTTGCTCTTCTCGAGGCGAGCCGCGATCGTGCCAATACTTTGATTGAGGGCCGCATTGGCCTCCATCAAATGTGAATCGATGTACTTCCAGTTATCGGAATTCGTTTTCGCCGCATCCTCACGAATCAATCGCGGGTTGAGGTAGCGGATATACGGGCGCATCCGAATCGCTTCGGCGCGGATATCGTCGATAAAATCGATGGCGTCGAAGAGCTCCGAGCGCGCGATGCGCACGCTGTCGCCTCCGACCAAGGCCTGCTTAATCACCATGAACTCATGGAGCAACTGATCGCTGATCGTGCGGTCTTTGATAAACGAGCGTTCCAAGAAATTGCGGATTTCGTCCGCCGAATATGTGGATTCCTCGCGGCCGCGCGTATAATTGGCGAAGCTCTGAAACGCGTTTTTCAGACAGCCGGTGAAGTCCGTGATCTGCTCATCCGTCATCTGATCATTGACGTACTGTTCAATGTGCTGGGGAATCTGGCTGACGCAGGAATAATCCTTGCCGCTATACGAAATCGCGCTCGGTTGCGAGGCCTTTTCGTTCAGCTTCAAGCCGCACCCGCTGAGCGCGATCGCACCCGACAGAATAACTGCGATCCCCCATTTAAAACACATAGCTGGCCCCCCCGTAAACGCGGTCATTCGACCGGTATTTCGTGAACAAACCGGCGTTGGGCGAGTCATCGCTGACGCCCGAACCGATAATGTCCGCCCCCAAAGTCCACGTTAAAGAGCCCAATGACCAGTCGCCCGCGAGCGCCAGCCAGCCGCCCTTTTCGGGGACGGAGTAGCTGTAGCGCGTTTTCACGTCGACGCGGTTTTTGAGCTTCTGAAACGGAGTCACTTTCCATTCAACGGCCGCGAGCTCGCGGTACGGATATCGGTCGAGCGACGAGTGGATCGCTTCGCTGTCGACCAGGCCTTTTTTGTTGCGGCTCTGGATGTCGAAGACTTTCATGTACGAACCTTTAAGCCACGACGGCATCCCCAGCATTGAGGCCAAAGAGTGTTCGTAGGCCGCACCCGCAATCAGCTCGGAGTCGAGCGGCGACTCGATGTATTTGTCGGGAAAGTCCGACTCATTCGGAAAATCCCCGGTCAGCGAGACGTAGCCCTTATCATCATGGCCATCGAGGCCCGACTCGAGCGTGATGACGTGATCGCGGACCACTTCCGGGTGAATAATCAATGTGACTTCGTTCGAACCGCTGATGTTCAAGCAGTTGCTGCACTCGACGCCCAAGTGCAATTGATTCTGCGGTTTATAGGCCCAGTTGAGCGCGAACCAGAATGGGCCGTCGGGATCCGCATACGACAACCCCGCGCCGAAGCTCGAATTCATGATGATTTTCTCTTCCGCGGGACGGTCGATTTGGAAAAACAGCGGCGTCGCATCGGTGACACCGGCGTCGCCGAACAATTGCACGCGGCTCTGCGGGGGCGAAAACCAGCGGTTATTCGAAGCGAATTGACCGTTATCGAGCGAATAGTTCGGGCCCTGGTCCGGTAAATAGAGCGGCGAGGTAAACAGCGTCAGGCGAAAATTGTTGTTGAGCGGAATATCGAAAAACAATCCGATCAAACCCTGTTGCATCGGCTCGAGGTAATCCCAGCGCAATTGGGGCTGCCACACGCCGAGGTTAAACTCCTCATCGAGACGGCTCCACGTGCGCTTTTGGCGGCCCACGGTCAGCGTGAAGCCGTTATCCAGTTGAATGGGCTGCAGATAAAGTTCGCTTACTCCGAAATAGAATTCGTTTTTGATTCCGACCGCGTTCTGCATGACCGGATTGAATTTGTAATGCCAAGATTGCGTTTGGTCGTTTTCAAGATTGAGATCGGCCGTGACGAAGGTGTAGTTCGCCGATTGAGTCGAAGTTTGACCTTCACCCAAATAGTGATCCTGTTTAAGACCGAGGCTCAAAAACCGCTCCGTTTCCGCTGCGTGCACAAGCGCACCCCAGCCGATAAAGGCAGCCGCAACCCCTGATAAAATGCGCATCAAAGAGGGCCCTCCTGCAGACCCACAAGATGGCCAAGAGTGTACTAAATGATATAGGGTGGTTTCAATTTGGAGCCGGTCCGAATGCACTCATTTCAAGACGCGGCTCATTTTTTCATTTAGCGCGCGAGCGTCGCTAACTGATTGAGAATACTCATTAAAACATTGCGATCGGCGGCAAAAACCCACGTATTAGGGAACCACTGCCAATTATTAAACGCTATTTGTCCCCCAAACATTGTGAATGGGGTGTCCCCGTACTTCATCATAAATGTAAAAAATTCAAGAACCTGTTGATCACCTAAGCCGGCGCCCGAAAGCAGGCGTCCGAGGGTCGGACCGAAGACTTTGAAGGCCACAGTCGCCTCCCCGAGGTCGATGTGGTCATCATGATTGGCGTCGTAAAGTTCCATGAATGTCTCGACGTAACCCATCAGTTGATAGGTCTGCAGGAGGTCGCCCGTGCCGAACGTGCCCGTCTCATTGCCGCCGAGAACCGTTTGTTCGCTGTGCTGAATGTAGGCGGTCATTTGGCTTCCGCCCCATGAGGGAACGAGCGCCTGAAGACGAGGCATCGCGCCGAGCACGCCGCTGTTCGCTTGACCGGCCATCGAGTGGACGCAATCCACGGAGTTACTGCCGCAGGCTTTCTTAGCGGTGTCGATCCAAATCTGCGCGGAGCGGAACGACGACATGATCAAAGCGATATACCGCGAGCCTTCATTCAAATCGAGGAGTCCGTCGCCATTCGAAGCGAGCGTGAACAGGTCGGCCTCGAGCAAAATGCGTTTTCCGATCGAGAGCTGCGTTTTCTGCAACCAACCGAAATTCTGCAGAAGCGGAAGAATTTCAGAAGCCGCGAGGTTCATATTGTCGATGGTCAGAGTCGGCGTCGCCGCGCCCACATAGGAGTCCTTTAACCAGCCCAAGATCACGTAAGGCCAGGTCATGTGGCGGCGGCCATCGGCCGTCCACGCACCCGGAAAAGCGTTGGGATAGAGCATGCGCCCCTGGTTGTCCCAAGTTGTCGGATGTCCGACCGCCATCATGGCGTTGAACTGTTGAACGAGTGGACTTGAATCCGTGCTCGGCGCGTTCAAAAGTGTCAGCCATGCGCCGATTTTTTGTTGGAGAGTTCCAATTTGCGACAACGATAGTCCCGCGGGAGCGGCAGTAAAGTCACCGAGGGGACGCTTCAGAAACCAAGTCCATAATGCGCCGATCGAAGTCGGAGTCATCTCAGTCGGCAGCCAGTCGGTTTGGCCGAGCGCCGTAAAGAGATTCGTGAACTCCTGCATTTTGATCGTTTTCCCTGAGTGATTCTGCGCGCTCTGTGCCAGGGCGCCGATAAAAGTTTGCGCGCTCTCCGGCAAGATCGAGCGGATCAAGGCAGCGTCGAGATTCGAGTCGTAGCCGTTGGCTGCGGCAAGATAAGTGTAGAGGCCGCGGCTAATAGCGTTCATCATTGGTAGCCAGTCGGCACCGTCGATGGCCTTCGCGTTGCCGCCGACCAAAATCGATTTAGCCGAAGGAATCACGATTGCCGCCTGGCGAAGCGTCTTCATATTCGAACTGTCTTTACCGCCATCTTGCATCCAGTTGGCGATATCGTTGGCTGCCGTCGTCAGGCTCTGGAAATCGTAGCTCTGATTCTTACGGCTCAGCCATCCGCCGACGCGCAAAAGCGCTTGATTGAGATTGGTCCCCGCTTGGCGGACTTGATCGTCGTTTGCGTTTTTGTCTTTGCGGAGAATGACGCGGATATTGGGATTGATCAATTGCGTGACCGCGCGCAGCTCCTCAAAGAGCTGATTGAGGTCGAGGAGTTCGGCGCGCGTGACATATTTTTCGCTGCCGCCGACGAGCACGCGCTTAATCTTCAAGATGTCTGCCAAAACCAGATCGTTGATGTGGCGCGTGTGATAAAAATAAGTTTCGATGAAGGTGCGCAGAGATTCGGGAGAATACTGGTCGCCATTGGCGCCGTCGCCAACGGTGACGCTTTCGAATTTCGTGATGCTGGCTTTCATGCAGGACCAGAAGGCATCGACGCCCTCGGCATTCATTTCGCCATTGGCGAACGCCGTCACTTGGCCGTCGAGATTTGAAAGGCACGTGCCGGTCCCTTTGGCGGCGATGATCGGCGTGTTGTAGGGATCATTGCGGCGCGCGCAGCCGGCCGCGACGAAAATTAAGAGCACCAAAGCCAGTATCTTATTAGAAGACATAGTTGACCCCCAGTCCAACGCGCGTGTTCGCGCGGTACTCGCTCAAATATCCATCCGTTATATCCGCATTTGAAGTGAGCAGGCCGATAAAATCGACTTGCAGTTCCGTGCGCAGAGTGTGGCGCAAGAAGTCCATTCCGCTCGTCAAAGTGACCGCGCCTCCACCCTGTTTGCGGTCGTAAATCGCGCGCAGTTCGTTATCGAGAGTCTGTCCGAAGATGCGATGAAACTCCGTACGCAGCGCGACCATATAGGCTTCGTAATATTCGAAGCGGCGCGTGAAGAGTGTATCGGCAGGCGTAGCAAATTCGCCGCTGTCATCGGCATCGCCGCCGTTCACCTTCAAGAACCCGACGCGGACGCTGGTAGCATGCGGGCCCGCTTCGTTTAAGCGGCGCTCGATAAATCCTGAGAAAATTTCGGCGGCGCGGATGTTCTGTGACGTGTATTCGGAAGGACCATTGTTATCGTCTGGATGATCGTAGGCCACGCTTCCCGAAATCGTCCAACGTCCCGCCGTGTATTGGTTATCGAGGTTAACCAACCGGTCATAAGCGACACGCGGTCTAACTGAAAGGTCGAAATAGTTTGCATTGGGCTGCACTTGCACGCCACGCGACGGGAATCCAAGAACGAACGCCGGCATCGGCTTATAAGCGCCACTCAATCTGCTTGAAAAACCACCGTCATGATATTCAAACTTCGCCGCGCCTCCGGGATGATTGATGATTTTGTCCTCGGAATCGTGATCCAGTTTGTAGTGGATATCGCCAAAGCCCGAGCCCAATTTGTAGGTGGTCGTCGGCGGATGAAACCATGGGTTTCTTGAAAAGAAGTGATTGTCGGCGACATAAAAGTGGGCGCCGAAATCCGGAATGAAGAGCGGCAAGTACGCGAGCGTGGTCGAGAAATGTCCGTCGTGCGCATTCAGGAATGCGCCGGTCAGGCCCGCCGCTTCGGGGCGCAGTCCGTTTTCAAGGTAGCGCGGTTGAAAAAAGCCCTGCTGCCATTCGCTGTCCCACGTGCTCCAAGTCTCGAGCTTGCGGCCGAGAGTGACTTGCATATGTTCGGTCTTAAAAGCACCGTAAATTTCGAACACGTCGCCGTAATTCCACTGTTCGGTGCCACTCCACTCATCTTTGCCATTAAACTTACCGACAAAACCGTTTTTTTCGACGGAGTCATTCAAACGTAAAACCAAACTCGAATTCTGATTGCTGGCGCCGTTGCGGTATTCCGGCAAACCGTAACTGGTGTACTGGGACTGTTGAATGCCGAACGAATTTTTTGTGTCAGTTACCGCCGGTGTGGACGGTTTAGAGTCGTCCAACTTCATATCGCTGGTATTCAAGCTCGATTGCGCGAACGCCATTCGACAAAGCGTGAACAGAAAGGACAAGATGACGCACTTATGTCTGTATTTAAAATGAAACACTATTCCCCCACCCCAGTCACTTTGTGACAAAGGCAGGGATTATTTTCAAGACTAAACTAGAGATCGAAATTAATTCCACTCACCAATTCGATCTAATACCCACTGAGGATCATCCCACGTTAAATCGTGCCCCGCCCACGGATGGCGATGTATAGCCCAATTAAATTTTTCGTGAAGTTGGGTGGAACACGACGGATCGACCAAGCGATCGCCCAAACTGTTCAAAATCAACGTGGGAAGTTTAGGATCGATCACGAGACCTTCGAAGCGCGACGCCGCGAGCAGCTGATTAAAAAAATTCTTGTACGACATCGGACGATCGACAGCCACTTTCGTCCATTGCGGCAGCGCGGTCTCACGGGCTTCGGGACTATTCATGATGATGTCTATTATTCCGCGCTCGCGTTCGCGCGCCGTTTGCACCGAAATTAGGCGCACGACATCGCCCCAAATTTGCCAGCGCATGCGGTTGTAAACCGGACTCAAAGTGCGCGAGCTCGTGTTGATCAAAACGACGCCGGCGAGATCGTCGCTTTTGACTTTCATCCACTCCATCGCCACCATTCCGCCAAGCGACAAGGCGACGAGTTTAAATTGGGACTGGGCCCGCGCTTTGGAAATCGCTTCGGCGCGCACGCAATTGAAAATGCCGTTAATGGAAGTCGGCGACGGCTGCGTGAGATGGTCGCCGCTTCCCGGAAGATCGATCGCCAAAACTTCATCTTTGGGATGCGCCGACTTGAAGCGCTCGATGAAGTTCCCCCAATGGCCCTTTTCGCGCGTGAGCCCGCGCAGGAAAATCCAAGTGTATGCCGTCTCACCCATACCAGAGTTCCATCGCTTCCTGATGATTGTGGTCGCGCTCACTCTTCCCCTGTTTGAGCCAAACGTCTGAAGACATAACGGCGCGGTGGAGGAAATCGAATAGATTCAAATGGCGGCGCAAAATGCGGCTGCGGCGGTGCGGAAGCGTCGGATGAAAGACGCCGTCGCGGTTGAAAATCTGCAGCGGATTTTTCTTCAGCCAACTCCACGAGCCCATTTCCAAAGTGAACGGAATAAAAAAGTTGGCGTTCGGGCGCTTGCGGTTGTTCTCGAAAAGATAATCCCATGGATCGCCATGAATCGTATACTGCCGCGACATCGGTTCATACGCGTAAAAATGATGGCGGTAAGTCTGATCCATAAGTTTCTTGAGAGCATACGCTTCCGCAAGATATGGAAAAGGCTTGCGGCTATGCGCATAAGGAAACCAGAACCGGTCCTGCGCGCCGAATCCGGAGTGCACGTCGACCGTGAGCAAAACTTTGCTGTGTTCCAGCTCCTTTTCCACCACTTGAAGTAAAGCTTGAACTTCCACTTCCATCTCAGCGCCGGCGGGGCCGCGATACCAGGGAAAGTTACTGCTTACGCGGTGGCCGCGATAGATTGGTCCGCCGGGATCCTCAGCTTCGAGCGGCGAATTGCGGATCAAATCGACGCCGTTGCCGTTGGAGCGGGTGCGGTTGACGATTCCGACCGGATTTAAAATCGGCATAAACAGGAGGCGCGACTGCTCAAGGCGCACCTGCGACTGTTTGTCCCAGCGCAGAAGCTCAAGCAGCGTGCGCATATACGAGAGAACGACCTCGGAGCCGATTTTTTCGAGACCATGGGCGCCCGCAAAAAAACCAACGGTTGGCGCCGCGGGATCCGTCGAGCCAAGCGCGAGTGTGTACAGCGGATAGGATTTGTCCTTGTGGGAAACTTCGGCGACTTTGGTGACGCGGGCGCGCTGTCCGAATCCATCGATCAAGGCTTCCAGTTCGGACATTTCAGGAAAATGGCGGCGCGCTAAAAACTCGGGCATTCAGTAATTGTAGACGTGGTGAAATGACCATGCAACCCTGGAAACAGTTCCCGTGAGGTGGATTATGAGTAATGAATTGTTTCCCGTGAGTGGATCGTGGAACGAAAAGGCCTGGATTAATAACGTGCGGTACAAAGAGATGTACGCTCGATCGCTCAAGGACAATGAAGGGTTTTGGGCGGAAGCCGCCGGGCGTCTGCACTGGTCTAAGAAATGGACCAAAGTCAAAGAGTGCTCGTTCAATCACCCCGTCCACATCGAATGGTTTCGCGGTGGAAAATTAAACGTCGCGTACAACTGCATTGACCGTCACCTTCCCAAGAACAAGGACCGCGTCGCGTTTTATTGGGAACCCGAGACCGATGCGCACAAACCGATAGCCATTACCTATCAAATGTTGAAAGAAAAAGTCTGCCAACTCGCCTCCGGACTCACCAAACTCGGAGTCAAAAAGGGCGACCGCGTAACGATATACATGCCGATGATTCCCGAAGCGACGTATGCGCTCCTGGCGTGCGCGCGGATCGGGGCGATTCATTCGGTGGTGTTCGGCGGATTTAGCCCCGAGAGCCTGTCAGACCGGATTGTGGATTGTGAAAGCGACTACGTGATCACCGCGGACGAGGGCTTTCGCGGCGGCAAGACGATTCCCTTGAAAGCGAACACCGATGAGGCGCTGAAAGTCGCGACGCGTGTGAAGGCCGTCCTCGTCGTCAAGCATACGGGCGGCAAGGTCGGATTCACCAAAGGCCGCGATCATTGGTACGACGAAGTGTGCGGCAATGAGCCCAAGGATTTTCCGTGCACCGAAATGGACGCCGAAGATCCGCTCTTCTTGCTCTATACTTCGGGCTCCACAAACAAACCCAAAGGTGTCTTGCATACGACAGGGGGTTACTTGACGTATGCCTCGTATACCCACGAATTGATTTTTGATTATCATTCTGAAGACGTGTACTGGTGCGCCGCCGATATCGGCTGGGTCACGGGTCATAGCTACATTTTATACGGGCCTCTGAGTAATTGCGCGACAGGCGTTTTGTATGAAGGCCTGCCGACATACCCGACGGCGAGCCGTATGTGGCAAATTGTCGACAAGTACAAAGTTAATACTCTCTACACGGCGCCGACTTTGATCCGCGCGCTCATGGCACTTGGCGATGCGCCCGTGAAGTCGACTTCGCGCAAATCTTTGCGTCTGCTTGGCTCCGTCGGTGAGCCGATCAATCCTGAGGCCTGGCTATGGTATCACCGCGTGATCGGCGACTCGCGCTGCCCGATCGTGGACACTTGGTGGCAGACGGAAACGGGTGGAATTATGATCTCTCCGCTCCCCGGCGCGATTGCGCAAAAACCAGGTTCGGCGACTTTGCCGTTCTTCGGTGTAAAACCAGTGATTGTGAACGAAAAGGGCGAGGTTTTGGACGGTGCTTGTGAAGGCTATCTCTGTCTGGAAGGTTCGTGGCCGGGACAAATGCGCACCGTCTACAAGGACCATGACCGCTTTGAGAAAACCTATTTCTCCACATATCCGGGCAAGTACTTCACCGGTGACGGCTGCAAGCGTGATAAAGACGGCTATTATTGGATCACGGGCCGCGTGGACGATGTTTTGAACGTGTCCGGCCACCGCATCGGGACGGCCGAGATCGAAAGCGCTTTGGTGGCCAACCTCAATGTGTCGGAGGCCGCCGTGGTGGGCTTCCCGCATGATATAAAAGGACAGGGTATTTACGCGTATGTCACGTTGAAGGTTGGCGTCCAACCCAACGAGGAGCTGCGTAAAGAACTGGCAGACTGGGTGCGCACTAAAATGGGCGGGTTGGCGAAGCCGGATTTCATCCAGTGGGCGCCGGCGCTGCCTAAAACCCGGAGCGGGAAAATCATGCGCCGGATTCTGCGTAAGATTGCCGACAATGATTTGAATAACTTAGGCGATACATCCACATTAGCTGACCCTAACGTAGTCAAAGATTTGATGTCTCAACGCATGAGAAGTTGAAATTTTGGCGGCGACCGGTCTACCGCGCCAGTGTTTTGACTGACGTCTTTTCAACAATTTTTCTGGACTGATTTTTTGTTTTTTCTTGCGGTTTCCGCATGAGCTTGCCTATGATTTCAGCATGAGTTTGTGACTTCTCTCGAGTCCTGATTCATAGGCACGGAGGCCTCATAAAATACGCAGGTGGACATCTTCTAACTGCACGTTTTTCTAGCAAAAAAAATTTTCTATTTCTGCTGTCTCGCATCCACATTGACAGTTTCTTTGGGATGGCGATAGCGTTTGAGCTGTTAAGAAATGGTTTGAAAAACAGTTCTTACAAACGCCCGAGCAGAACGCTCAGGACTTCAATAAATTTGAATGATTTTGTCGTGAAATTTAAAGGGGGATTTCACGATTCGCAAAAGACGTTATTCGCGTCTTAAGGGTACCCCATTCGCCGCGGAGGGCAGCATGAATCTACAGGAAGAACTCAACAAGGACGTATCCGTGGATCTCGGCAACAAGACGATGACCGATGAGGAGTCACTAGAGACTCGCCGCACTTCCGACTCAGCGGAAGGCCACATCGTCATGCGCGTGCGCAAGCGCGACGGCACTCTCTTGCCCGTGGACGTGAACAAAATCGTGAACGTGGCGCTCGCCTGCTCGACCGGCTTGAAAGAAGTCGATCCCATGCGCGTCGCCGCGAAAGTCATCAGCGGTCTATATGATGGCGCTTCGACCAAAGAGCTCGATCAACTCTGTATCCAAACCGCAGCTCTTTTGATCGGCGAAGAGCCCCAGTATTCAAAACTTGCGTCACGCTTGCTCGCCCGCTACATCGGCGAGGAAGTCACAAACCAAAATATCCGTAACTTTTACGACTCTGTGGCGATGGCGCACAAACAGGGCTTGATCTCTAAAGACAAGTTCGCGTTCGTGAAGGAGCACAAAGAAGCTCTCAATATTATTATTGAGGACAGCCGCACACAGAAGTTCGAGTACTTTGGCTTGCGCACGGTTTATGACCGCTATCTCTTAAAAGATCCGGTCAGCCGTCAAGTCATCGAAACTCCTCAGTACTTCTTCCTGCGCGTGGCCTGCGGTCTCGCCAAGTCATTCCAGGAAGCTAAAGAGTTCTATGAACTGATCTCGAGCCTCGACTACATGCCGAGCTCCCCGACTCTGTTCAATTCGGCGACGATGCGTCCGCAGCTGTCGTCTTGCTATCTGCTGGATAGCCCGCAGGACGATCTGGCGTCGATCTACGATAAGTATAAAGATATCGCTCTGCTCTCGAAGTTTGCTGGAGGCATCGGCGTGTCGTTTTCGCGCGTCCGCAGCCGCGGCTCGCTGATCATGGGTACGAACGGCCACTCGAACGGCTTGGTGCCGTGGCTGAAAACTCTCGACTCGTCAGTAGCTGCCGTCAACCAAGGTGGCCGCCGCAAAGGAGCCGCGTGCATTTACCTTGAGACTTGGCACTCGGATATCGAGGAGTTCCTTGAGCTTCGCGAAAACACGGGCGATCAGGCTCAGCGCGCGCACAATTTGAATTTGGCGAACTGGGTTCCCGATATTTTCATGCACCGGGTGGAAGAAGATGCGATGTGGTCGCTCTTTGATCCGAAAGATCACCCTGAGATGGTCGATATCTACGGCGAAGAATTCGAGAAAGCCTATATAGAGGCCGAGAAGGCCGGCGGCTTTACCCGTCAGATCAAAGCCCGCGACCTCTATGCCCGCATGATGAAATCGCTCGCGCAAACCGGCAACGGTTGGATGACCTTCAAAGACGCTTGTAACCGCAAGTCGAATCAAACCGGCCAACCGCAGAACGTGATCCACTTGAGCAATCTCTGCACCGAGATTCTCGAAGTCACTTCGAACGGCGAGACCGCAGTTTGTAACTTGGGCTCGATCAATTTGGGCGCTCACGTCGGTGCCGACGGCCAGTTTGACTTCGAAAAGCTCGCGCACACGACCGAAGTGGCGATCAAATATCTGGACCGCGTGATCGATATTAACTTCTACCCGATTCAGACCGCCGCCAGCTCCAACCAGCGCTGGCGCCCGGTGGGTCTCGGCGTGATGGGCCTTCAAGACGTGTTCTTTAAAATGAACATGCCTTTCGACGGCGAAGAAGCGCTGAAGCTCTCGAGCAAAATTCAGGAAGAAATTTACTACATGGCTTTGAAAACCTCGTGTGCCCTCGCCGAAAAGGCCGGCCCGCACCCGGCGTTCGCCGAAACTAAAGCCGCTCAAGGCATTTTGCAGTTCGACCTGTGGAATGTCGTGCCCGAAGATATGGAGCGTTGGGAAAAACTTCGCCGCAAGATCAAAGCCATTGGCCTGCGCAATTCGCTGATGATCGCGATTGCCCCGACCGCAACGATCGCTTCGATCGTGGGCGCCTACGAGGCCATCGAGCCGCAACTCTCGAATCTGTTCAAACGCGAAACGCTTTCGGGCGAGTTTATCCAAGTGAACAAATACTTGGTGGACGCACTCAAGAAGCGCGGCCTGTGGAGTGAAGAAATCCGCAACAAGATCAAAACGAGCGAAGGCTCGATCCAGGATCTGGAAGAGATTCCCGCGGATATTAGAAACATCTTCCGCACGGTGTGGGAGCTTCCGCAAAAAGCCCTGATCGACATGGCCGTCGGCCGTGGCGCGTTCATCGATCAGAGCCAATCTTTGAACTTGTTCATTGAAAGCCCGTCCATCGGAAAACTGTCATCGATGTACATGTATGCGTGGAAAGGCGGCGTGAAGACGACTTACTACTTGCGCTCGCGTCCCGCGACTAAGATTTCGAAGGTCACCACGCGTGGAACGACGACGGCCATGCCCGTGGAAGAGGCCCCGAAAAAAACGTACACCGATCAGGAAGCTCTCGCATGTTCACTCGAGAATCCTGAAGTCTGCGAAGCTTGTACCTGATTTGATTAATAAGCGTCCTAGGAGGGGCAACACAATGATTCTGAATCCCGGTTTTGACTTAACTTTGCGTCCGATGCGTTATCCGATCTTTTTCGAGATGTATAAGAACGCGATTAAAAACACATGGACGGTCGAGGAAGTCGATTTTCACAACGATACCGTGGATCTTCAGAAGAAGTTGACCCCGGCCGAGCGCTTTTTGATCCATCGGATCGTGGCGTTCTTCGCGACCGGCGACTCGATCGTGGGCAATAATCTCGTGATCAATCTCTATAAACATATTAACGCGCCCGAAGCTCGTTTGTACCTCTCTCGCCAACTCTATGAAGAGGCCCAGCACGTCGAGTTCTATCTGACTCTTCTCGACAGCTATATCCCCGATCATAAGGAGCGCGAAAAGGCATTCGCAGCGATTCACAATATTCCGTCGATCAAAAAGAAAGCGGAATTTAGCTTTAAATACATCGACTCGATTCATGAATTGAATCGACTCGAAACCATCGAAGACCGCCGCAAGTTCTTGATGAACCTCATCTGCTTTGCCGGCGCGATCGAAGGCATGTTCTTCTTTGCTGCGTTCGCGTATGTGTACTTTCTGCGTTCGAAAGGCCTGCTCAATGGTCTAGCTACGGGAACAAATTGGGTCTTCCGCGACGAAAGCTCACACATTGACTTTGCATTCAAAGTTATCGAAACCGCTATTCAAGAAGAGCCGGCACTGTTCGATGCGCGCATGAAAGAAATGGTCATTGCCATGTTCAAGGAAGCTATCGAGTGTGAAATGGCATTCGCGAATGACATTCTCGAGCACGGCGTGGCTGGACTTAGTGCCCGTGACATGCGCACCTATCTCGAATTTATCGCGGATCTGCGTTTCGAACGTCTGGGCATCCCCCAGCAGTTCGGCGTAAAGAATCCCTTTGGCTTTATGGAATTGCAAGACACGCAGGAACTCACGAACTTCTTCGAGCGCCGCGTGGCTGCTTACCAAGTCGGTGTGACTGGAAACGTCAGCTTCGACGAGAGCTTCTAGACCGCCACTAGACTCGCTTTTGACCGCCTGTTCTGAAAAACTTGAGGAAGATGCACAACCTGATCTTCCTCTTGAGCGCCCTATTGGGCTTCGCGAACGCTCAAACTGCCGTACTAGAGCATCCGCTCCAAAGCAGTTTGGCGATTCCGCGCGAGCCCATTCAACTCTTACCCGCGGGGACTACTCGCCGCATTTCTGAAGACTTCGCAAACCTCCGTCCGCAAGATGCGCCTGACCGCTCATTCCACACGGTCTGGTTGCGTATGTTTCCGCTCTTAAATACGCCACTCGGCGACCCCTATCCGCAATCACAGAACGAAAATGTCGTCGACCTCACGAACACCGGTGGTTTTAATATCTTTAAACTCGACACGGGCGTTTCGCTCGGGACGACTACAGCGTTGCATCTCGATTTCAGCCAATCGGCGGTAATTATCGGCTCGACCGCGGTGCCGATGGAAATTCTGTGGATTGAACCGGCCGGCACGGCGCTCAGCGAAGTGCACTGGGATAAAGGCGCGAAGGATTCGTCGGGGAAAAGTCTCGAAGTCGGCATTCGCGTGCGCGGCGGGTTTGCCGTCGAGCCGACACTCTACACCACCGATGGCGACGGCAATACAATTCCCAATCCGGTGCCGCAGTGGTCGCTCATGAACGTCATCGATATCGAGCAGTACCTGCTATCGGTAACTCCCTCGGAAGTCCTCTCGAGCTGGAAACCGGCCATGCTCCAAGCGCAGGCCATCGCCGCGCGCACGTACTCCCTCTACCAAATGACTCAAGCCCGCCAAGCCGGCCGGGCCTACGATATGGATCCCACGACGTGGTACCAAAGTTATCGCGGCGTGCAGTTTCTGGTGAGCGGCAAATGGCAGAGCGTCGAGAGCGCGAGTACGACGGCGGCGGTCAATGCCACGACTCACCAGGCGATCACCTACAACGACGAAGTCATCGATGCGTATTTCTCGGGAAACTCGGGCGGCGTGACGTGCACGGCGAGCGAGTGCTTTCAACAGCCCGACCTCCCCTACTTAAAGCAAGTGGCTGACGCTCCCGGCGTGCAGAGCGCGAGCGGTGGCACGTGGGGCACGAAGGCCAATATCACCACTCAGAGCATTACCGACGTGCTGACGTCGCTCAGTATCACTCCTTCGAGCCCCGTGGTGAAGCTCCAGGCCAAGCGGCAGGGCCCGAGCGGACGCACGTGGCAACTTAGCGTGATGATGCAAAAGGGAAAGATCGATTTGGATGCGGATCAAACCAAAAAGATGATGCACTTGTTTGGCACGATCCGCAGCTTCCTTTACACTTTAGGCAATGTCACCAGTGGCAAGCAGCAGATCACAGGCCACGGGTACGGTCATGGCGTCGGCATGTCACAAGAAGGCGGCGAAATCTTCGCGGCCCAAGGCTGGTCGGCGCAGAAAATTCTCACCTATTTCTACTCTGGGACACAAATTAAGGCTCTTTAGTCTACTCCGAGCAATTCGCGATGGCCGTCCCTGCGTTTTTCGGTACAGCCACGAAGAGCGATCCCGGGTCATTGATTTGGCCGTTTCCAAAGGCCTCTTGACCTTCACCGACAAACACGTCGACGTGATTGTCGTTGATCGCACTGCCGATATCCTGCGAAATGCCCATCGATGTGCGTGTCTGACACTCTTTCGGATTGCCTTTGCCCGGTCGGGCGGTGCTGTACATGACGACAGAGCCTGTGGGGATTTCCTTGATGTTGGTCGCAAGACTCACGCCCTTAGTGAGCGGAATTCCGTCTGTGCCCATTGGCTTCGACGGACTCCAGAAAATCACGGATTCATTGTAATTCAGAAGTTCCAATTTACGGTTGGAGTGGGCCTGAAGAAATGCATTCCATCCGGCCTTACGTTCATCTGCCGAAGCGCCCGCGCAAGCCATGATTTGCCGCGGATAAAATCCATGCATGCCATTGTCGCTGACGTAATTTAAATCCATGGGTGCGGCCGCCCCAAATTGCAGACTCGCCGACCCTTCGATGTCGGCGTCTGAAACGACTTTGGGACTGGCGACTTGGCCGATTTCATTGCCGGCGAGTGCGCCGTCATTGATTTGCGCTCGCGTCGGCGGCAGCGAATAAGTCCCATTCGAGTTCTTGATACAAATCTTATGTATCTTGCCGGTGACGCGGTCGGTTCCGCAATCGGCATTGACCGGTTCACAGGTTTTAGGATCGAGGACTTTGCTAAGGTTCACGAGATTTTTAGGAGCTTTGTAGAATGTCGTTGTCGGATCCGGATCCTCTGATTTCTTGGCTGCGAAAGGTGCTGGCACATAGTAACCGGTGAACTGCATTGAGCCCGCCGGGAATTTGCCTTTCGCCGATTTACGTCCGTCATCGCGGTACCAATCGAGCGCCTTCTTCGCATTCGCCATATAATTCTGAAAGTCGGTTTCGTTCGCGGCCAAATTTATCAAGGTATTAACGGTTCCCAGACAGAAATCCTTCTCGCTGACCTGGCGGCAACCTAAGGTCATGGTTCTGAGCTTCGCGCAACTCTTTCCCTCGTTGACCGCCTTGATTCGGCGCTCGCAATCCGCCTTTTGGCGCTGGAGGCCTGTGCGGACTTCATCCAAAGTTGTGATGGTTTCTTGGCAAGTCGATGCATTGCTCGGCATCTGCTCGCCTTTCACCTTATGGAAGGAATAGTCTTGTGGGGTTCCGCTCTGATCTTTATTCTTACTCAGAGTAATTTGATCCAAACAGGCTTGAATTTCGGCAGCCGGTTTCAACGTGTCAGAGACGTAGTCTGACGAACCCGTCGATTGAGCGCTTTCGGCACCGGCAAAAGCCATGGGACTAAATAATATAAGGATGGCTAAGGTTGTTTTCATAGCTTCACTCCTGCTTCAATACCTGGGCCCATTTAGATAAGATATCGTGACTTTGACCGCTAAAACTCTGCTCATGACACCGCAATCCTAACGCTCTTGTTTCATTTTGAGACAGCGCAAATTTGTCGCTCACTCACTAACGCGTGGACAGCCAGGTCAGCGCAACCCGCCGCTCGCGCTGGCCTCGCCTTGCATATTTAATCCTGTAGAATGATGCGACTAGTGGGATTTATAGCTTTTACGTTCTTAAGTATCAGAGCGCACGCCGGTA
>Ga0265338_10000467_pt1 | contig 72121 bp, 96 predicted proteins | sample 42126metaG_FD_193579 | JGI IMG/M metagenome (GOLD analysis project Ga0265338, IMG submission 193579) | Rhizosphere microbial communities from Carex aquatilis grown in University of Washington, Seatle, WA, United States - 4-21-26 metaG | ecosystem: Host-associated > Plants > Roots > Rhizosphere...
CGAGTACTATCCCGACGGATCGGTGAAGCGCGTCGAATTCCATTCGCATCAGTCAACAATTACGATGGACCCGCGAGTGCGTTTCACAATCGGCAACGACCTTTCCATTCTACCGAACACCTAAAGGGAGCCGTAGGATGAAGGCTGTCTTTGCAATTCTTGCTCTCTCTGTATTTTTCATGGCTGGCGGCTGTCAGTCCAATGACGATCTCTACAGCGGCACCCTCAAGAGCGAGCTTCGCAAGTGCGAGCGCGTGACCGGTGATCCAGGTTGGTGCGCGCGAAAGCTTTTCGAAATTGTTTCACGTAATTGAGGAGCCCGTAGAAGCATGTTGAAACGCCCACGCGCGCTTGATCTTTTCTGCGGCGCAGGCGGCGCAACCAAAGGGCTGCAACGCGCCGGCTATAGCGTGATGGGCGTTGACCTCAACCCAATGCCAAACTATTGCGGCGAGATGTTTCGCCAGGACGATGCGACCGGGATGCTTCTATCGGAGATTCGATCTTTTGACTTCGCGTGGGCTTCGCCACCGTGCCAAAAGTTTTGCGCGCTCAACACGCGCGAGGACTTGTCCGGCTATCCTGACCTGATCGAGCCCATCCGCAACATCCTGATCGAGAGTGGCGTCCCGTTCGTCATTGAGAACGTGCCCGGCGCTCCGGTACGCGCCGATCTCATTCTCTGCGGCGCCATGTTCGGATTGCGCAGCTACCGCCATCGGCATTTTGAATGCTCCTTTCCGGTCAGCCAGCCCGAGCACCCCACGCATAAGGTCCGGGTGAACCGCCGCGGCGAGAACCGGCGAGCGCATTGGGCCAACGGCGGCTTCATCACGGTCACGGGCGACGTTGGCACCTACTGCGGCCCGGAAGCCATGGGCATAGATTGGATGAACGGCAACGAGATGAGCGAGGCGATACCGCCCGCCTATGCCGAGTATATTGGTCGTGCTGCGCTGGCAATCCTTGCCAGCGCAGCATAGCTAGAAAGGAGGCCCTATCGTGGTCCCGAGATTCATCAGCAACTATCGCGGCACTCACAAGTCAAAGCCGGTGAAGAAGGGCGATTACGTGGTCGCGACGAAATACGGCGATGGAGATCCTGGCGATCAGTTTTGCATCGGCACCTATGACGGCTCGTTCGACCACTTTGGAGAGATGCGTCACTTGGTACTCGACAATGATGGCAAGAATTTCCGGCACAATGGATTCCGCCGCGTGGAGCGCGTCACGAGCAAACGTGGCGCTTGGTTAGTCGCGCACCTCGCTTATATCGAAAAGATGCAAGATCAATATAGTGTTTGGCATTGGGTTCATGCCTCTTGGGCTGAGCTTAATTCAGTCGCGCAACAGCTAGCAGCATAGGAGCATTGAATGAGTGAGTTCGTTCCGTTTCAAAAGATCGGCCGCCTGTCGCGCGAGATCATCGTGACCGAAAAGATCGACGGCACGAATGGCGTGATCGAGATCGGCGAAGACGGCTCTTACCAGATCGGTAGCCGCTCGCGCTGGCTTGGCGCCGATGGCGATAACTTCGGCTTCGGCATGTGGGCGCTCACTCACAAGGACGAACTGATCGCCGGGCTTGGTGTCGGGCGTCACTTTGGCGAGTGGTGGGGCTCCGGTATCCAGCGCCGCTATGGGCTGACCGAGAAACGATTCTCTCTCTTCAACGTGCATCGGTGGGGTGAGGCGCGGCCGGCGTGCTGCCATGTCGTACCGACGCTCTGGCGTGGCGACTTCGACACGACCGAGATCAAGCGCGTCATGGACGAATTGAAAGCTGGCGGCAGCGTCGCGGCTCCGGGCTTCATGCGCCCAGAGGGCGTCGTGATCTATCACGCGCAAGCGAACGTGCTGTTCAAGAAGACCTATGACAATGATGACGCAGGCAAAGGGCGCGAGCCTATTGCCGCGATGAACACCTAGCACGAAGGGAGCCAAGCATGAAGACCATTCCAAACCCAGAAAAAGCCTTTTCTGTCGCGTGCGGCTGCGGCGCTCCTTCCGGCCAGGATTGCCCGCACACGCCGATCCGCTGTCCTCATCGCTGGTGGTACGGGTCGAGCCCGGCATCGCTTCACGACAGCGTGCCTGATGACCAGAAGATCGGCGGCAAGCGTGAATGCGAGTACTGTGGCCGGGTTGAGCGCGCGGAATTGTCCTGGTCAACGGTCGTAGCTTAAAGGGAGGCCTAGTCATGCCGAATGTTGGGCAAACATTTACGCGCGTACCTGCTGGGTCACCGACGGGTTTGATGCAAAACTGCCGGAAGCGCGTGGCCATTGGCTTCTTACCGGGCGACTTTGACCGTTTGGTAAAACTTTCGCGCAAGAACGGTATCAGCTTTAACGAGCAAGTGCGCCGTCTCTGTACTTCGACCGACCATATTTAAGGAGCGTGCGTTGCCACTCGATCTGACACAGGAGGAGAAAGACATCCTTTGCACAATTTGGGCCGGATGGGATGTTGAAGACCTCGACGATGCGCAAAAGCTGATCGTGCAAGCGCTCGCTCGCAAAGGACTCATTCGTCAAATCTGGGCCATGACGCCAAAGGGCAATGCTGCCATTGCCCGAGCTGAGGCATTTGGTGAGGATGTCCTGTGACCGACCATCCGTGCAAAGGCATGACAAGGGCGCAGCGCGAAGCTTTTGAGCGCGTCGCTGTCAATCAGATGCCAGCATGCACATGGCCGACGATCGATGCGCTTTTGAAAGCTGGCGTGATCGAGCGTGGTGAAGCAGAGACAAGGCGCGATGCAATGGGCGTCTACCAAATTCCAAGCTTCCGTGTTCCGCTCGCGGTCCATGCGCAATGGTGCGCGTGGTGCAGCGAGCAGCCAGAAAACTCGGAAGCATAAAGGAGCCCCCATGAAGGATACGGGCGGCGTCGCGTTTCCGGTCAGCATCCCAGGCTGCGGCGATAACGGTTGGCAGGGGATGGATCTGCGCGACTACTTTGCGGCGAAGGCAATTCCGCGCATGGTGTCTCTTTGCCAGGATCGAGACGGCGGTTGGGACCCAGTCGCGGTTGCGGTCGGTTGCTATGAGATCGCCGACGCGATGATCGAAGCCCGCAAGCAGCCAATTTAGGAGCGCCAGTGGACGACGATCTTGAACCGCCCGATACTGGCCGCGACTGTCCGTGGAAGTGCAAGCCGTCATCGCGTGCATGCCTTTGTAGGAAGACGACGCTTGAGATCGCGCGCCAAACAAGATACCGCGTGCGCCGCGACCGAGGGCGTGCAGTAGTAAAGAATCTTGAAACTGGGCAGATTACTATCCTGCCCGACAGACGATAGAGGAGCGTCATGAAGCCCAAGGCGCTTGATCTTTTCTGCGGTGCGGGCGGCGCAACTAAGGGATTGCAGCGCGCGGGGTTCCATGTGACCGGGGTTGATATCAATCCTCAGCCCCGATATTGCGGCGATGAGTTAATTCAGGCAGATGCGCTCGCGCCGCCGGTTGATCTGGCCGACTTCGATTTCATCTGGGCTTCACCACCTTGCCAAGCATACACACTCGCGGCGCCATTACAGAAGCGCGACAACCCGCGCCTAATCGAACCGGTGCGCGAATTGCTCGTTGCATCCGGCAAGCCCTATACGATCGAGAACGTGCCGAAAGCACCGTTGATCAATCCAACAACGTTATGTGGTTTGACATTCGGATTGCGGGTCAAGCGGCACCGTATCTTCGAGACCACGTTTCCAGTTCAGCCGCCGATTTGTCCCAAAGGCCATCCCGGCGATTGGCTCATCGTATTCGGTTGGTCGGCGCTCAAGCGTAGCCGAGGCGCCGGCACGGGGCCGAAGAAAGACCGCGGCAAGACGAAGGGTCATTCCGTTCCGCACGCTGAAGCCGGCGCCGCAATGGGCATCGATTGGATGAACCGTAAAGAATTGAGTGAGTCTATCCCGCCCGCATATTCTGAATTCATCGCCCGCGCGTTTTTGGCAAAGCCAAGCATCGGGCTCGACCCGATCTGGCATGGGAATATCACCAACGGCGAAGTTACGCCTTAAAAGGGGGAACGCCAGCATGGAGCCGGGTGACTACATCTTTTGGGGCGAACAGCCGAACGTCCATATCTGGCTCGTCAAGTCTGTGTTCCTTGGCGTCAAAGGACAGGAGAGTTTGGTCGAGATTGAGAATGTGAGCCACAAGCCTGGCGTCTATTTCGTCGGGGCCACCAGCTTCGGCATCCACAAGATAGCCGCTGAAACAATGTTTGTTCCCGAGTGTCTTCTGCGCGGTCTCAGGACCGGCAGAGAAGCCGTCTAAAACGGAGGTGCCTTTGGATTTAAAGATTACGAATGGCTCGAGCGTCACCCGCATTTGGGATAATGACCATACCGAATTCTTGGCCGCGTTCCAATACGAGACCCACGCGATCTCGTTCGCCAAGGATTGCGCCGCCGAAGATCGCGACACTCGGGTTTGGTATATCGTCAGCAACCATCATTCTGGCGGGGTGCCGATTGTTAGACCGCAACCCAAAACCGCCGCGCAAGCGGCCTAAGAAGGGAGCCAACGATGAATGAGCGATGCGGCTGGTGCAGCAGCGAAACGATCAAGGTCTACCACACCGAGTACTATCCCGACGGATCGGTGAAGCGCGTCGAATTCCATTCGCATCAGTCAACAATTACGATGGACCCGCGAGTGCGTTTCACAATCGGCAACGACCTTTCCATTCTACCGAACACCTAAAGGGAGCCGTAGGATGAAGGCTGTCTTTGCAATTCTTGCTCTCTCTGTATTTTTCATGGCTGGCGGCTGTCAGTCCAATGACGATCTCTACAGCGGCACCCTCAAGAGCGAGCTTCGCAAGTGCGAGCGCGTGACCGGTGATCCAGGTTGGTGCGCGCGAAAGCAAATGGAGAGGAAGATTGTCTGGTTTTTTCAGGGATTGGGTCAACCAACAGCAGGCTTTTTGCCAGCGATTAGCTTTATTGGGGGCGCTACGTGTTTCGTTATTGGCATTAGTCTCGTCGCCATCGGTGCCCATATTTTAGGTTTCCCCCTAATGTTAAGCGGCGTCCTCTTAATTATTTTGCCCTATCTGCTAAACACCTCTAATCGCTTCCCCGAAAATGTCCTCGTTGCTCCGGTTGTTGTAACGGAAACAGAATTCAGCGACGACTTCGCTGTATGAAATGGTCTTGGCCGCAGAACGTGCTCGCCGCTGGCGATCTTGCCAAAACCCAGGCGCGTTAAGGGAGCCTGCATGCGCAACCAACGACAACGTGAGGTTCATGAGTGGTGCGCCGCAGCTTTCGGCGTCGAGCATGCATCCTCCGTGCCGCAGCGCGCGGTTCGTCTCCTTGAGGAAACGATCGAAGCCTATCAAGCTGCCGGCGGCGATCTTGAGATGGCTCATCGCCTCCTCGATTTCGTCTTCCGGCATCCCGTTGGATCGCTTAATCAGGAACTCGGCGGTATTGGGCTCACGCTCCTTGCGCTCGCGCAAGCGGCTGGCCTGAGTGCCGACGATGAAGAGCGCCGGGAGTTTGATCGCGTGCTAAAGAAGCCGCTTGCATGGTTTCATGCCCGCAATGAGGCGAAGAACGATGCGGGCTTTGAAGTTAACGCCTACCCTGTCAATAGAGGAGCATTGGTCGTGAAGCAGGAGAATGTTGATAAAATCCGCGCCGCCCTTAAGGCTCGCACCAAATATGCGGCATGCAACGACCCGGACGCACCAGCGGCAACATTCGACCGCGTTCTCGGTTGGTCAATCATAGTAGTAGCCATCGTCCTCCTATCCGTCGTATTCTGGGCCGCGATCGGTTCTTAGGGAGTATCAGTCATGTTCTACCTCACTATCATCTGCCTCTCGGGCCAACTTCTCTGCGCCCACTTCGACGAGCGCCAGTCCTATCCGGTATTCTCGCGCGAAAAGCAATGTATCGAGTACGGCGCGGACGTCGCGACGCGCTATCATACCCAGCCGTGGCTTACCAGCGCCGGCCTCTTTGCGAGCGGCCTGGACTTCGGCATCAAATGCCGACGCCCGGATACGAAGAGGGCCTGGCGCCCGAGCGTACTATGAAGTCCATGATTCCTTTATGGACGCACCAAGAAAAAATATTCGAGCGCTCGAAGGACGCCCCGGCTTGGGCTCTACTGATGGAGCAACGGACCGGTAAGAGCCGTATCGCAGTTATGACCGCCGAGCATCTATTTTGTAAAGGCGAAATCGACGCCGTCGCGGTCGTCGCCCCGCTCGGCGTCGACGTAAACTGGACCCTCGACGAGTTCCCGAAGTGGGCTACCGCGCCGTTCGCGTCTTTTAACTGGCGAGTGAAACGCGTCGGAAAGGAATTCCTTCGGCGATTCGAAGAATTCCTTTCTATTCGCGACCGCCTCCCCGTCTTTACGATGAACGTCGACGCGCTAATTACGGAGGAGGGAAAGAAATCTCTTAAAAGATTTCTTTCCCAACGTCGCGTCCTCTATATCCTCGACGAGTCCGACGTCATATGTAATCCCGGCGCGAAAAGGACGAAGACCGCGCTCGCCTCCTCGAAATACGCGCCCTACCGGCGTATCCTTACCGGAACGCCCGTCGCTGAGTCGCCATTCGACGCCTACGCGCAGTTCAAATTCCTCGACCCTGCGATCCTCGGCTTCTCTGAGTTCTCATCTTTCAAGGCTCGGTACGCGGATATCGGGGTTACGGGCGACCGCGCGTTCCGGGAGGTCCATGATCGGGTCTACGCTCGCGAGATCGCTGCCGGGCGCCAGCCGCCCGTCGCGGAAGGCATCGCCATCACGGAAGCTGCCCGAATTGGGAAAACATGGGACGAGGTGAAGGAGTATCGGAATTTAGAAGAGCTATCCTTAAAAATCGGAGCTTTCAGCTCCCGAGTTTTGCGCTCCGAAGTCTCCGACGCCCCCGCGAAAATCTACGCGAAAGCCCGCTTCCAACTTACGCCACGCCAGCGCGCTTTCTACGACGAACTTCGCGATAAGTTCATCGCCGAGCTATCGTCGGAGGAAGTCGTCTCGACCTCGAACGTCCTCGCGCGCTATACGCGTCTTCAGCAAGTTACGTCGAACCTCGCCGTCCTCGACCGCGTAGCCCAGGAGTGCCCGCGTTGCGTCGGGACCGATCCGGAATGCGTCGCCTGTGACGGCATCGGGCTCGTGGTGCCGGAACGGATTGAAAAGCGAATCGACGAGACGAACCCACGGCTCCTTTCGCTGGGGGAAGAGCTAAGGCGTAATCGCCTTAGCTCTTCCATCGTATGGTGCAAGTTCAACGTCGACGTTGATGACGTTATCGGGCTCCTCGAAAAGATGGGGCGTAGACCAGTCCGATACGATGGTCGCATCTCGGACGAAGAAAAACTCCGTTCGAAGCGCGCGTTCCAAGAGGGGTTAGCAACCGATATCGTCGGCAAGACCTCGTCGGGGGGACGAGGTCTTGATTTCTCCCGAACCGAAGGTATCCATTTCTATAACTGCGCATTCCCCTTACGATGGCGCCTTCAGGGCGAGGATCGTGGCGAATCGCTCTTAAAGCGCTTCGCCACGATCGTTACCGATCACATTGCGGAAGATAGCATCGATGACAAGATCGTAGAGGCGCTGCGTAACAAGCGCCAAGTTTCGTCGCTTGTTACCGGCGATCGCGTAGAGGACTGGATATGAAAATCGCTTTACTTCTGCCTCCGACCCGTTTAACGTCTTTCCCCAATAGGGAGAACTAGGTAAATGCCACGCGTCTTCATCATCCATGACCAACCCAGGCGGAATAAGGTCTCTGGCGAATTCGAGAGCTGGCGTAATTTCCGCCCTGCCGGTGAATTCGGGGAACTTGTCACAGTCATACCGTCGATTCGAACATCGAATGACCCGAACGCCGAATTAGTCAAGATTCAGGAAACCCTCTCCGATTACCGCGAAGACGATTATCTACTTCTCGTCGGTTCTGGGGAGTTCCTCGCCTTTGCCGGTGCGATCGCGGCACGTGCGACCGGGGGTCCGATTCGTTGGCTCTATTACGATAAGAAAAATGATCGCTACTTTCCGAGTCCGCGGATCGACGTCTACTCAGATGCGGATAAACCACGCTAACCTGGAGAATCAGAAATGAAATATGAATTCACTGGCGAGACCAAAATATCTTTTGGTGTTACCCTTAAGCGTATTCGCGCCCTCATCGAAATTAAATTATGGGGCGTCGCTAAGGGCGATCTCGGGGGATGGATCGAGAAAGAAGAAAATTTAGCCCGGGTCCACGGCGACGCCTGGGTCTCAGGCAATGCCCGGGTCTACGGCGACGCCCGGGTCTACGGCAACGCCCGGGTCTACGGCAACGCCCGGGTCTACGGCGACGCCCGGGTCTCCGGCGACGCCCGGGTCTACGGCAACGCCTGGGTCTCCGGCAACGCCTGCGTCTCCGGCAACGCCTGGGTCTACGGCGACGCCCGGGTCTCCGGCAACGCCTGCGTCTCCGACGACGCCCGGGTCTCCGACGACGCCTGGGTCTACGGCGACGCCTGGGTCTCCGACGACGCCCGGGTCTACGGCGACGCCCGGGTCTACGGCAATGCCTGGGTCTCCGGCGACGCCCTGGTCTCTAAACCCATTATCGTTGCTTCTCGTTCCGACGGTTATACTTTTCTTTGCGCGCCGCGAGAAAAGAAGCCTCCAGTTATTATTGCAGGATGCCGATATTTTACTTTTGGTGAAGCCCGAGAACACTGGGAAAAGACACGAGGTGGTACGCCTCTAGGCGATGAATCTTTAGCTCTCGTCGATCATTTGGAAAGAATGGCAAAAATTCAAGGGTGGGTAGAATGACCGACGACATCGAATCTGCCCCCGATCCATCGAACGACGACCTCGCCGAAGTCTCGCGTCTCGCTAAGCGCGTCCTGGAGCTATCCTCTACAATCGATGCGGCACAAGCCGAACTCGACGATATCGAGACGAAGGTCCTACCGGAGCTTATGGCTCTGGTAGGACTCGCCGAGTTCCGCCTCGATAGCGGCGAGATCGTGAAGCGTGGGACCGTCGTCCGGGCGTCGATACCCGAAGAGCATCGCTACGAGGCCCACGCACGGCTCGCGGCGATGGGCCATGGCGATTTGGTCAAGCATGTTATCTCGCTCCAGTTCGGGAAGGGGGAGTCGCAGCAGGCGACGCGCGCCTATGACCTTCTTCGCCAAGAGTTCCCGGACCTTCCGATTGGGGATAAGGAGTCGGTTCACTCGGGCTCGCTCACGGCGCTGGTAAAGGAACTTCTCTCAAAAGGTCAAGACGTTCCGCTTGACCTTTTTGGCGTCTTCATCCGCCACGGTGTCACGATCAAGGCGGCGCGGCGAAAGAAGGAGGAATTATGAAAATCGTCAAGTTCCAGGCCGAGCACTTCAAACGGCTCAAGGTCGTCGAAATCTCCCCCAGCGGCGATATGATTACGCTCGCCGGCAAGAATGGATCAGGGAAGTCCTCCGTCCTCGACGCGATCTACGCAGCCCTCGGCGGCCGGGACGCCGCGCCCGAGGTCGCAATCGCGCGCGGCGAGGAGAGCGCCCGTATCCGCCTCGACCTCGGCGAACTCGTCGTAACGCGAAAGTTCACCGCGAGGGATACCTCAGTCGTCGTCGAGGCGGCTAACGGCGCGCGTTTCCCGTCGCCCCAGCGGATGCTCGACGACTTAATCGGCGCTATCGCCTTCGACCCGCTTCGGTTCGTAAGGCTGAAGCCGAAGGAGCAGATGGATGAGCTTAGGAAACTCGTCGCCTTCGACGTCGACCTCGACGACCTCGTCCGCCTGAACGCCGCCGATTACGAGGTGCGGCGGGAGATAAATCGGAGGGCGGCGAGTCTCAGGGCGCAGGGAAGCGCAATCATCGTGCCGGACGATTGCGCTTCCGATCCGGTCGACGCGAAGGAGATACTCGACCGCCTCACGTCGGCGGGAGACGCGAACGGGAAGCTGGACTATGAGAGGCGTCGGCGCCGGAAACGTGCCGACGACGTCGAGTCGCTCCGAGTCTCGGCCCGTCTCAAACGCGAGCGGGCGGCGGAACTCAGGCTCGCGGCCGAGGCCCTCGACGGTTCAGCGCGGAAAGCCGACGACGACGCGATCGCGATAACCGCCGAACTCGATGGCCTCGCGCCCGTCCCCGATCCGGTCGATGCAGCGGCGATACGGGCGGAATTGGCCGCTGCGGAGGTGATAAATTCCGCCGTCGCGCGACGCGCCGAGAAGCTCCAGCTCGAAGGAGCCGCGGCGGCCGAGGAGGTGAAGGCGGCAATCATCACAGAGACGATAGCGGGGCGCGAGAAGGAGCGCACCGAGGCCCTGGCTGCGGCTAAGTTTCCGATCGAGGGGTTAGCATTAGGGAAAGAGGAAGTTCTCTATCGCGAACTCCCTCTTTCCCTCGCCTCCTCCGGCGAGCAGATACGGGTATCGATGGCCATTGCGATGGCGATGAACCCGACCCTCCGGGTCATATCCATTCGGGAGGGATCGTTCTTAGACCAAGAAGGTCTAAGAACGATCGCCGAGATGGCGCGGGAGAAGGGTTATCAGGTCTGGGTCGAAGACAACCGGTCGACCGACCCTATGGCGATCGTGATGGAAGACGGGAGCGTCTCGGAGTGCCCCGGCCACGTCGCGTCGGAGGCGGACCCGACCCGACGAGCCCGCTAATTCCCCCCTAGCGGGTTAACTACCGGGGCGCGTTCCCCCGAGCGCGCCCCGGCTTTTTCGAGAGGATATTATGGCTATGAAGAAGAAGATTAACTGGAAAGCGCGGGCGCTTGAATCGGAGCAGGACCACGATATTATCCGCTTCGAGTTCGAGCGCCCGATCCCGATAATCCTCTTCTGCCCGATGTGCGGACTTCGCCATATCGACGTCGGCGAGTTCTCGGAGAAGCCCCACCATACCCATGCCTGTCAGGGCTGTGGCTTCGTCTGGCGGCCATCGACGCGCTTCACGGTCGGGGTCCAGTTCCTCCCCGATTTCAAGGACGACCCCGAGGCGATTAAGCGTTGGGAGAAAGCTCAAAAGGTGCCGTTGTGAACCACATCATGATAGACCTGGAGACCCTCGGCGTCGGAACCTTCCCCGCACTCCTCTCGATTGGCGCGGTCGTCTTCGATCCGGAGAGCGGGGTATTACCTCCGACTCCTAATCTTGAAGCATCTGCGAGCAGTTGGATGATGCGCTTAATCAGCGTCGAGAGTTGCCTTCGCCTCGGCGCTACGGTTTCCGATTCGACACTCGCCTGCTGGGCTTCCCCCGAACTCGACGCCGCCCGCCCGGGGACGTTCGGGGGAACTTATCCCATAAAAGACGCGATCAATGACTTAAATATATTCGTATGCCATTACGGCGCGCAGCGGGTATGGTTCCACGGTTTGACTTTCGACGTCGCTATCCTTACGAGGTACGCCGAGCTTGTCGGTTTATCCTGGCAGTTCGACTATCGCGCCGGCCGCGACACGCGGACGCTCTTCGACCTCGCGCCGGAAGTCGTCCGTGAAGCGTTCGCGGATAAGCCGTCCGAGTTTATTAAGCACAACGCGGTCTGGGACGCGTGGCTCCAAGCGAAAGCCGTTTGCAAAGTCTACGCTGAACTGAGGAATTGTCAGTGGTTCGCGGGCTAAAGCTCCGATCTTCCTCTATCCCGGCGGCCGACCGCCGCTGGCATGCCGCTCGCCGGGAGCGGCTTACATCCCCCGGCTGCCAAGAAGGAGTAATCATGACTGAGAAGAAGCACCAGGACACCGAAGCAAAGAACCTGCCGGAAGAGATACCGCCAAAGCGCGAAGAGAATCGCGCTTTGGCCGTCGTCGATTACGGCGATCAGGCCGGCGCCGGCGCCGAGGGGATGAGCCAGGACGACTACAAGATTCCGCTGTTGCGAATCCTCCAGACCAATTCGCCCCAGGTCGACGGCGAGAAGAAGATCGAGGGGGCGGTTGCGGGGATGATCTTCAATACGGCGACCCAGGAGTTTTGGGACGTGACGAAACAAAAATTAATTTTCGTTCCGTCACAACGAGACCGGAACTTCGTCGAGTATATCCCGCGCGAGCCGTGGGGCGGCGGTTTCGTCGGAACGCGGAAGCCGGACGATCCGCTCGTCCTTAAGCTTCTCAAAGAGCAGGGGAAGTTCGGGAAGCTGAAGTATGCCGAAGGGACGACACTCGCGACGACCGGCCAGCAGGTCCCGACCGAGATCAGCGATACGTTCTACCTCTACGGTATCGTTGTGACGCCGTACGGGGTCCCCCAGCGCGCGGTCATCCCGTTTACCTCGACCCAAATCCCGAAATACCAGGCATGGGCCGCGGTCTACGATAACACGCGCTACCCCGGGAAGAACCGCTCGCTCATCCTCCCCCCGGTGTGGTGCCACCGCTACGCGCTCGGGACCCGCGCCGAATCGAACAAGAAGGGGCGTTTCTACGGCTGGACGCTCGGCTTCGAGAAGAGCCCGTCGATCGAGAGCCGGATCGATGCGCGGGAAGGCCATCCCGAGTTCGACCCGCTGGCGAAGATGGCGTCGGAGTTTTACGATATGATCAAGCGGGGCGCGGCGAAGATCGACCGCGATGCCGAGCAGGCCGCCGGCGTCGAGAAGGACGAAGAAGTTCCGTTCTAGATGAAGCTTGTTCGATCCAACGGTAGTGAGCTTACGGTAAGGGATACGGGGCCGGTCGTTTTCCGGCTCCGTGCCTCGCCGGGCGCCCCGTTACCGTTGTTGGATGAAGTTATGGAAGAGGAGGAAGCCAGGATCATCCTTCGAACGCTCCTGGCTTCCCGCCGCTACGAAGGGGGTAAGGTATGACGATACTCTGCGACCGCGACTTGCTCGAACTCATGAGGGATGGCCTCATTTCCCCATTCGACCCGGAGATGATCAATCCGGCGAGCATTGATATCCGGGTTGGTCGAACGGCGATCGTCGAGGGCAATGACGGCCTTAACGTCCCACTGACGCTAGGCGAGTACGGCCTCCTCGTCGCCCCTGGGGAGACGGTCCTGATCTCGACGATGGAGACCTTCGATATCCCGAACGGGTATGCGATGGACCTGCGCCTCAAGTCATCGATCGCTCGGCGGGGGTGGAACCACGCCCTCGCGTTCTGGGTTGATCCCGGGTGGCGTGGGGTACTTACGATGGAGGTGACGAATAAACTCCGCTACAACCACCTGATCCTGACGCCGGGCGAGCGTTTCGCCCAGGTGATCGTCCACGAGCTATCGGCGCCATCGGCCCGGCCATACGCCGGGAAATATAAGGATTCCAACGCAGTATCGGGAGAACGGAAATGAGCGAAAGATACAAGATCGAACGCGAGAACGGCGATCGGCCGAGCCTTTCCTGCTACGAGATTGTCGATACCGTCGAAGGCCGGGTATTGGCAACCCGGCTCCTCTACCGCGATGCTGAAAAGATTGCGATGACCCTCAACAAATCACTTTAACTCCGCCGAGGGATAGGTTATATAGGTTGGACTGTTTCGGACCCAACCGGGAGAATCAAGCATGAATCAGATCACCAAGTTTTTCGTCGTCGACTACCGTCTATTGAACGATATCAAGATCGCTGAATATCCAACCGAGGAGGAAGCTCGCACGAACTGCCCGTCCGAGGGCGGCGCGAGCGTCGTTACCTCCGAGGAAGCGCTCCGCGCCTTCGACGGACCAATCCTCGTCGCGGTGTACAACCGTATCCGCCGCGGCGCCATGATCAAACGGTTCGAGAGCAAGGAAGCCGGCGTCCGCCGTGTCTGGGTTCTTTTGGAGAACTACGACCCGGCGCTGATCAATCCCTCGGCTTCGCCCGAGGTTCCCAAAACCGAACCGACGACGGGCGAAGCCGCCGGCGACAAAGAGGAGGCCGATATGGCCGCAAAGACGAAGTCCAAACGCAAGTCCGCCGGCCGCGGCGTCAAGAAAACGAGCGCGCGCGCGCGTTCGTCCGATACGAAGCGCGCGCGTATCTCCGACGACGCGAAGATCACGGTCCTCGCGGCCGAAAACCCGAAGAAGCCCGGCTCGGAGGCTTTCAAACGCTTCGAGAAATACCGGACCGGCTCGAAGGTCTCGACGACGCTCGCGAACGGCGTCACGCGCGCCGATCTGTCGTGGGACCGCGCCCACGGCTTCATTGCGATCGAGAACCCGAAGGAATAATACCTCCGGGGAGGGTAGGATATGGGCCTTAAATCCGCGGTAGCGTTCTTCAAAGGGATACCTGACCGGACGAGGGATATCTATTCCTTTGACGAGGGTTGGATGTATACCTCGGCCCTCTCCCTCGACGCGGCCTACCCGGTCCCCCATATGCTCGGGAAGTTTGGCCTTACCGCTTCCGACCTCGACGCCGCCGTAACCCGGTTCGCCGGGGAGCCGCGGGTCGAGGCCGGTGACGGGACACTCGTCCTCAAATCCGGGCGACTGAAGAGTTCCATCGACCTCGTCGACGTCGACGAGCCGAGTCAGGCGCTCCATAAAACCGTGCCGAACCCGGACGCGATACCGGAGAACCTCCTCGAAGCGATCGAGAGGGTCCTACCGTTCGCTGCTAGCGACGGGACGTGGCAGAAGTCGGTCGAGCTATCGAAGGGGAAGGTCCGGGCGATTGATTCCTATCACGGCGCCTCGGCGGAGGTCCCCGGGCTCGACCTCGGCGATCCTCTCCCGTTGCCCGCGGATACCCTCAAATTCATCGTATCGCGGGAGGCGCCGATCGGGATCAAGCGGCTCCCCTCGGCGCTCGCTATCTTCTGGGCCTCCGGAGCGTGGGTCCTGCTTAGGCTCTCGACCCAGGCGTGGCCTTCGCTGGCGGACAGTATCTTCGCCAAGGCGAAGGATGCGGAGACGCCGGTCGCCTTTACCGACGAATGGCGCGAGGCGTTCGTCGACGTCGCCGCCCTCGGGGACGGATATATCGACCTCGCCCCGGACGGCCTGACCGCGAAGACGGCTCACGCCGAGGCTCGCGCGGAGCTACCGACAGGCGCGGCCGGTAGCTCGCGCTGGCGGCGGGCGAACCTCGCCGACGTAATGAAAGTCGCCACCCACTGGGATCCCGACGCTCCGGCCCCGGCCCCGTTCCGCGGCGATGGGATCGTCGGTATCGTCGCGGGCGTGAGGACGAAGTAAAGTGGGGAACCGTATATCGGCGCTCCTTCACACCCATTCTATCGCGCCGGATAAGGCTAACCGTCATCCATCCGATTTTTATCGCACGCCACCTATCGGAACCGAGCGCTTACTCGATTACGAACAGTTACGCGGCACGGTATGGGAACCGGCGTGCGGCGACGGGGCGATCAGCGAAGTCCTAAAGGCCCGCGGGATTAAAGTTATCTCGACTGACCTCTATAATCGCGGCTATGGCCGGTCCGGGGTAGACTTCCTTACGGCCAAACCGCCGAAAGACTTCGCCCATATCCTTACGAACCCACCTTTCAAACTGATCGAGCCGTTCGTCGCGCGAGCCCTAGAAGTAACGCCGCGGAAGGTAATTATCCTCGCGCGTCTACTCTGGTTAGAAGGGAAGACGCGCCGGAAGTTCTTCTTAAAGGCGCCATTAAAGCGTATTTGGGTCTCATCCTCCCGCCTGAACGTCTCGCGCGGCGGTAAGGACTACGGCGACGGAGGGGAGGGCGGAATGGTTGCCTTCGCCTGGTACGTCTTCGAGCGCGGATATAAAGGGAAACCAGAGCTAGGATGGCTACCATGAGGAAACGATGCCAGGCATAAAGTTCGGCGGCGCGAAAGCCAAGAAGAAGGTGAAAGAAGACGGCGACCTACTTTCTCTCGCTTCGGGGAAAGATGAGGGTCTTCTTCTTTCCCCCTCCGACTCCTGGTCCGAGGTCTGGAAAGGGATGCCAACCTACGAGATGGGGTCGACCGAAGCCTTCCGAAAGGTAACGATCCATCTCCGCGATCCTGGAGAGTTAGAGGACCTCTCCAGGATGCTCGGGATCGATTTAACCGACCGGACCTCGACCGTCTATCTCTCCCGCGACGAGGACTACGTCGCGCCGAAGGAGCTAATCTACGAGAGCGACGATCCGAGGCCGCCGCGCTACCCGGTCTACGTCATCTCCAAGGGGCGTTGGGATACGCCGCTAACGGCCGAGGCCCTCCGCGCGATCGGCGTTCCACATAAGGTCGTCATCGAACCTTCCGAGGCCTCCCGGTACGAGGAGGCGCTGGGTAAGGAGCGTCTTCTCGTCGCCCCGGAAGACTTCTCGAAACGCGGCGAGGGCGGTATCCCCGTCCGTAACTTTGTTTGGGAGACGGCCGTCGCGAGCGGAGCGAAGCGGCATTGGATCCTGGACGATAACATTCACGGGTTTCTACGATTGAACAGGAATCGGAGAATCCCCGTGTCGGGGCCGTCGATTTTCCGCGCAGCCGAAGACTTCTCCGACCGCTACGAGAACGTCGCGCTGTCGGGCTTCAACTATATGTACCTAGCGCGGGACAATCAAGAGCTACCGCCTTTCTGTTTGAACACGCGTATCTACTCGATGATCCTGATCAATCACGATCTGGATCTCCCGGAGCGTTGGCGGGGTCGGTATAACGAGGATACGGACCTTTCCTTACGCGCCCTCAAGGCCGGATGGGCGACTGTGCTCTTTAACGCGTTCCTCGGGGATAAGGCGCCGACCCTGACGATGAAGGGCGGCAACGCGGAGATATACGCCGACAGCGATCGTCGGCGCGAGTTCGCGGAGAGCCTTAAGGCCCAGCACCCGGACGTCGTCGAGGTCGTCTGGCGCTACGAACGCTGGCACCACGAGGTCAACTATCGGCCTTTCGCCGGAAACCGGCTGATCCCGAGGAAGGATCAGCCGGTTTCCGCCGGCGAATACGGAATGAGGATCGCGCGCAGCTCCCGGACGGGCCGCTATGTCCCCCCGCCGCTCGCCCCGGTCGTTATTACGATGGCGCCGAGGAAAGCGGAGGCTCTTCCAAAAGAACCCGTAGAAATAAAAGAAGAGCCTCCGCTTTCCTCGGTTTCCCTAACCCCACGCTCCTCTAAGCCGGAGAACGCCGCCCCCGTCGTTTTCGCCCCCCGCGCCGCTAAAACGACGATGTTGAGCGCCCCCGAGGCGAACCGCTACGTCGACCCCTTCCTTCGCTCTATCGAGCCCCAGCTTAAGGTCTGGGATACCGAGCTATACCCGCCGAAGTTCGACTACGCGACGTGGCCGTGGGGCGATAAGTCCTTCGTCGTCGCCGACGTCGAGGTATTCGAGAATTTTTTCCTCGTGGCGGTCAAGCGTTTGCAGGATGGCAAACGCTTGACCTTCGAGCTTAGCGATCGCTCCCCGAAGCTTAATCGGATCGAGCTAGAGACCGTGATGCTGAATAATTGTATCGTCACGTTCAACGGCAATAACTTCGACCTCCCGATCATCGGGATGGCGCTGCTCGGCTTCGATAACCGTAAGCTCAAGGAGGCATCGAATCGGATCATTCGCGAGGGGATCAAGTCGTGGGATATTGAACGTGAATTCGGGGTTCGACTTCCCAAGTTCAATTCGATCGATCTTATGGAGCCCAACCCGAGCGTACGGATGGGGCTTAAGATGCTCCACGCGCGGCTGAACGGTCGCTTCATCGTCGATCTTCCGTTCGAGGATGTCGAACTGAGTAGCCGCGAGATGAACGTCGCGACGCTCTACTGCCTTAACGACCTCGACGCGACCGAGGGACTCTGTAACGCCCTCCGGGAACCGCTCGACCTTCGTCGCGCCCTCTCGGGCCAGTACGGAATGGACCTGCGCTCGAAGAGTGACGCCCAAGTCGGGGAAGCGATCGTAAAGAGCCGGGTGGGGATTAGGGGGAACCCGAAAGACGGTATCCCTTCGATACAGTCTTTCGGGTATTCTGTCCCCAGCTTTGTATCCTTCGAAAGCCCAGCCCTCCGCGAAGTCCTCCGTAGCCTCCGCGAGACGACCTTCCACATCAACGGCTCCGGTCGCGTCGAGACCCCGGATTGGCTTAAGGACCTTTCTATACCTCTAGGCTCGGCCGCGTATACGATGGGAATAGGCGGTCTTCATTCGACCGAGGGCTCGCGCGCCATTCTCTCGGACGAAGAGAACGTCCTCGTCGATATCGACGTCTCTAGCCAGTATCCGAGGATCATCCTCAAGCTCGGGCTCTACCCGAAGGCGCTCGGGCCGAAGTTCCTCGACGTTTACCGCGAACTGACGGACGAGCGCGTCGCCGCGAAAGCGGCCGGCGATAAGACGAAGGCCGATGGCGGTAAAATCGCGCTGAACGGGGTGTACGGCAAGCTCGGATCGTCCTATTCGATCCTCTACGCCCCGGACCTGATGATCGCGACGACCCTGACCGGCCAGCTCTCGCTCTTGATGTTGATTGAGCGCCTTGAAGCCGCGGGGATACCCGTGGCTTCAGGCAACACGGATGGCGTGCTCCCGTTCGTGAAACGATCGAAGCTGAAGGAATTAGCTTCGATCGTTTCGCGATGGGAGGCCGAAACCGGTTTCGCGATCGAGCGGACGGAGTACGACGCGATCTACAACTCGTCCGTCAATTCTTATATCGCGGTAAAGCCCGGCGGAAAGACCAAGATCAAGGGGCCGCTCGCTAACCCATGGCGCGAGGGGAATCTCCGCGAGATGCTATCGAAGAACCCCCAGATGACGATCCTCTCGGACGCGCTCGTGGACCTGATCGTAAAAGGAACGCCGGTAGAGGAGACGATAACAAACGCGGCGGACCCGCGCGCGTTTGTTACGGTAATCCAAGTACGCGGCGGCGCAGAATGGCGCGGAGCGAAGCTCGGGCGCGTCGCGCGCTATTACTATTCGTTCGACGGCGATCCGATCCTCGACGCGAAGGGGAAGCGCCAGGTTGCGAAAACGGAGGGAGCGAAGCCGTTAATGGAATTGACGGCTTCGCTCCCCGAAGACGTGGATCGTTTGCGATACTTCGAAGAAGCGAAAGCGCTCGCCGTCGACTACGCTATCCTGAAACCAGAGGGAGAGTTAGCTGAAGATAGTTGTTGTGTAATTCCGTTTGTGTAACGCATTATGTAACGGCAATGCCAACAGTCTCGTGCAAGAAATGCGGGGGCGACCATGTCACGTAGGAGTGTCGATCGTCGCCTGCAAAAGTGGCGGCCTTCGCTAAGGCGAAGGAAGCGGCCACTCCCGCAACGCATCACGATGCTGGTCAAGTTCCGCGACGCGGCCGAAGTTCGCCGTCTCCGACAGTTAAACCCAGGGAGCGACGTGAGTCTGTTGTATTGGGGCTCAACAAGGATCGTGGACGTGAGCTATCCCCGCCAGATCCTCCTCCCCTTGTTGTATCTCGGCGGCACTCCAATCTATGCGCCCCACCAGGAGAATGCGCCTATTGCGACCGTCGCCGGCAATACGCCCGAGACGGAATGACCAAGACCAGGCGCAAGAAGGCGAAGGGGCCGAAATGAGGGCGAGTATGAGCGAGGCGATGATCGATCAAGCGCCAGACGCCGAAAAGGTTGCCGCAGACTTCCTAAACGGACCGTTGATGGCCTACATGGAAACGGCGGCATCGGCCGCTAATCCGAGCCGAAAGCACGCCGACATTCGCAGGTATGGCGGCGTGAGCTGCATCGTTCAGGATGTTGGAGGCACTGAGCCAGGACCATCATCCGACCTCGACCTCGACCGCGCCTTCGTGATCTGCCAAAAAAAAAACCTTGGCTTTTGGGCAATGAATAGCCCAGAAGAATGGTGGCTGGCTTGCCGTAAGGTCGCAGAGAAAATCGAGGCACTGAAGCGCGTCGCGGGGGAGAAATGATTCCATGCTTATCCGGTTGTCGCACACAGGAGCTAGGGGTTGATGGCTGAAATAGACGATGACGCCGAAAAGGCTAAGCGCGATGCTGGGTTTAAGAAGTTCCTCGCTGATACCGACAAAGAGACGCTGTGGTGGGCGCACTACCGCCTACTAAGCGCGCTTCATGCCGCTCGATATGCGGCAGATACCGACAAGAACAAGGATCAGCAGGCCATTCTCCACATAATCGGCGTCACCGCCGATTATTGGCAACCGCAACTACCGGGGATGCCTAGTTATATCGAGGTCGCGAAGGAATGCCGCGCAGACGACGATCACCATGAGCTTACCTATCTCGGCGAGCGGCTGGGCGTCTACATCACCGGCGATGAGTTCATGACTAAGGGTAGTGGTCGCGAGACGTGGGTCTGCTATGAGCAAAGATAGATGAACCTCGCCGACTTCAATCGTCTCCGGGCTTTTATGGCCAGGACGACCTCCGACGCCGATCCCGAGGCGCTGACGGCGATCCGGATGGCGAATAGGTTACTAGCCGAGAACGACTTGACGTGGGATAAGGTCTTCGCGCGGACGGTAAAGGTTATCGATGCGATCGAAACGGCGACGCCAGATGATCCGGCGCAGGAGAATATATCGAGTCTTATCGACGAGGCCGAAGCGAACGCGACCAATGATTGGGAAGCCGATTTCTGCGCCGACGTTCGCCGTAAGCTCGCCGAACGAGGCTCTTTAACTGAAAAGCAGGTAGATAAGCTTCGGGAAATACGCGACCGCTAAAAAACATTTAAAACGCTTTATAAAGGGTTTTGGTTGGTCTATATTTCGATCATCAGAACGGGAGACGGATATGCGGATCGAGGACATCAAGGCGAATGACGTGCTGGTAGGTGTCGATGAGAACGGCGCGGGCTACTACCGCGTCCTGAAGGTCAGCCGGGTAACAATCCGCGTGCGGGGCGAGAATGGCAACGAGTTCCGGGCCTACCCGACAATCTTCAACCGCAAGATCGATTACCCCGTTAACGTCTGATACGAAAGGGCCGGATCAATGGCAATCGCCTACAAACTCTTCTCTCGCATGACCGACATGGCGGAGGATTTGGCGCTGCATTTTGATCGCGCCAAGGACCGCGCGCTTGTTGCCTTTCAGGATCAGGTTGGGTGGCCGTTTCGCGCTTCGCAGGCGCAGTTGTCCGAGTGGAATGCAAAAAGATGGCCTGGGTGCGACTTGCCCAGCTCTCCCGACCCGAACGAGGCGCCGAAGCTCGGCGAGTATTTCCGCACCGATGGACACTGAGAAAGACCACCCATGAACATCATCGATCGCGAGATAGCTCTGCTTCGCTCCATCGTCCGGTCCTGCCGCGATCACATCGCGCGAGGCACTCCGCTAAACTGGACCGGTGACGAACTGACGGCAATGCGGCGAGCGGAGGATGAGCGTCAGCCGGATAAGAGCGGGCTGCGCAAGTGACCGCCACAAATCGCGTGCTTGAGCTGTTGCAGATTGCGGGGTCGCACGGCGCGACAACGGCGGAAATTTCTCGGGTATGCCATGTACGGTTCTTCCTGGCGCGAATCTTGATGATGGCCGAATATCGAAAAGTTGTGACAAGCGAATTTGATCCCGGTGGCGCTCAGCGCCTGCGCCGATACTGGCTTTCTTCCCTCAAACCTAGATAGGCCCCGATGAGCGACCTCGCGCCTGATGTCGTCAGACTGGTGATTGCGGCCCGAATGGTTGCGTTCGGCGATAGCGCCCCTGACCATGCGGCCATTCGCGAGCTTGACCAAGCGAGCGAAGCATTCGCCGACCGCGTGCCCTGGCATGATGAGCCCTCTGTCGATCGCTGTCACCGCGCCTGCTGCTGGTAGGGCGAGTTCATGTGCGACGATGCGCGCGAAGCTGGAACGGTCGAGATGACAGTCGCTGAGTTGCGCGGGGCTAGATGTTGATGCGGTATTTTGGGGGCAAGCAGAGAATAGCCCATCGGTTGGCGGCGGTTCTTACCCCGCTTGCTATACAGCGCGGTAACTACGTTGAGCCTTTTGTTGGTGGTGCTGCGGTAATATCGCACGTTTCCGCGCCCGTCAGGATAGCCTCAGACAGCAATTTGGCTTTGATAACTATGTGGAGTGCGCTTGCGGCAGGGTGGTCCCCGCCAGAGGATGTTTCAGAAGCGACATACGCCTCTATAAAGACCGCCGCAGACCCCAAAGACCCACTCACGGCCTTCATTGGGTTTGGGGTTTCTTTTGCCGGGAAGTGGTTTGGCGGCTACGCGAGAGGCGGCGCAGGAAGAAATTACGCGGCAAATGCCGCCTCGTCATTGAGAAGAAAGATGCGTGGCTTAGAAGGGGTGCGGTGGATAGCGGGCGACTATCGGGTATGCCCTACTCCTCCCGGGGCTGTCATCTATTGTGACCCTCCTTATGCTGGGACAACTCAGTATGGCGCTGTAGCGCCGTTTTTGTGGTCCGAGTTTTGGGCTTGGTGTCTTGCCAAACATGATGCTGGAAACGCAGTTTTTGTTTCCGAATACGCCGCCCCCGAAACCTTTCGAGCGATCCTCACGATCCCCGTTAAGACTGACATTCGAACAAAGGCGAACGGGAAGGAGCAACGACTAGAAAAGCTGTTTGTCCCTAATAAGGGTAGCTCTTATGGGTAATAGCCGGATAAGCATGAAACAGTTACTAGGAAAGGGCCACTAACATGACCATGATCAGCCATAACGTCCGCGTCTATCTCTCTTCGCCAAAAGAGGATGTGAGTGGCGAGCTACGCCAGCAAAGCATCGAAGGCGTGTGGATTTATTGCGGCTTCCAGGAGCAGGCGAAGCTTCGGTTTTACCCGCAGCATCGCATCGTCGAAATTCAAGACAATGGGTACGTGCACCGATGAGAACCTTCCTTGAGGATTTAGCGGCCGTTCACAGCGAGAATTGGATGACCGTCGGCGGAAAACCTTTCGCGATTGAAGCATCGCTCCGGCTCACCCAATTGCATGCCGCGCTTTTAACCGCCAAGGACACAATCAAGGCGCTTCACGGACCGATCGCGTGGGATATTTATGATGAGCACTCGCCGGAAATGAAACAGATTAATGCGGCGCTCGAAAAGGCAAAGACGTGACCGGACATTGCCCGCGCGGGATATCGGATTGCGACTGCGGCTCTGCATACTGCGAACGCCGCAAGCCGAAGGCTCGGAGACAACCAATGAGCTTGGATGGGGCACTTGCCACGATTCTCGGATCGAAGATCGCGCACGATATAACCATGTCGCAGGGCCGGCATTGGGCAGTTGTCGCGGCGATGGCTCGTGCGACCACGGACCAAGACCCCGAAGCAATCCGCGTCTTGCGCGAGCATGTTGCCGCGCGCCGAAAGGAAACAGCCCATGAATGACCGCCTCGAATATCGCCGTTCGCTAGGTTTGCCCGATCTGGGGTTAGACGAGAAAGTGACGTGCCCGCGCTGTGGTGAAGAGCGCGACCGCGAGACGCCGATGGCCTGTGAGGACTTCGATTGTCCGACCGCAGCAGACATCAATTTGCGCAACCGCTAGAAAGTCAAGAAAGGCCCGACCGAAATGCCGCAGCTAATGGAAGTCCGTTTTGTTTTTCATGCCCTTGAGCAATGGGATGGTTCGAAGTGGAACCCCGTCCCGAATTTGACGCCGGGGCAAGATCAGAGAGGCGGCAAGATGCATTTCGATGTCGAGGACTGTGATCGCTCGCTTGATGCGGTCGAACGCGCTCTTAACCCAAATCGATAAGGGGCCGCCAATGAAGATCACGCAGCCGCAGAAGAAAGCGCTTCAGCTAATCGATGGTGGTTATGTGAAGCACTGCCATCCCTTCACCTTCACAACGGCGCACAGCGCCACAGGACGCGCGGCATGAGCGGCCGCCCAGACTGGGATAATCAATTCGCCGAAAGCGAGGATGAGCGCAATGCGCGCCTGCGGCTGAAGCGGCAGTTGAGATATGACAAGGAAAGGCGAACAATCGTAAGTCCTGATCCGCGTGACCCAGATTATATGCGCGTCGGCATGTTCGTCCTGCACAATTGCTCGCGTTGCAAAGACGGCAGGGTGCCATGCGCCGTCGGCAATCCTCATCAGTGCGAATACCCACACGCTCGAAACGATTAAGTCAGGAAAGGCCCGAAAGGAAAATCCATGACCGACCTCATCGCCTACCACAACGACCCCGCGCTCAAATCCTTCGTCCTCGCGCAGCTCGTCGAGCACCGCGAGCACGACAAACTGGTCAAGGGCCAGTATTGGGAGAATGGTAAAGGCTGCGCGGTTGGCTGCACGCTTGAAGCCGTGCGCCTGCATAAAGGCAACGCCGCGAAGATTGCTCACAACAAGCACGCGCTCTATGAGGCCGAGCTTGGTATTCCAATGATCCTCGCGCGCCTGGAGGACAAGCACTTCGAGGAACTGAGCAATGGCGACAGCCAAGCATGGCCCGAGCGGTTTATTTCGGCGATCAAACCCGGTGCCAATCTCGCGATGATCTGGCCGCGGTACGCACTCTGGCTATTGAGTGAGGAATTGCCGCAACGCGCCAAACGACCGGCTACGGTCGCGTCTCTTGCTGAAGTCGCGGCGCTCTACCGTGAATGGATGGAGGGCGCGAAGCCCAGCGCGGAGCGCTGGCTGAGCGCCCGTAGAAACGCCGCCGACGCCTACGCCGCCGACGCCGACGCCGCCGCCGCCGCCGTCTACGCCGCCGTCTACGCCGACGCCGACGCCGTCTACGCCGACGCCGACGCCGCCTACGACGCCGCCGACGCCGCCGCCGACGCCGCCGTCTACGCCGCCGTCTACGCCGACGCCGACGCCGACGCCGACGCCGCCGTCTACGCCGCCGCCGACGCCGCCGTCTACGCCGCTCGCGCTTCCTTCTGGAAGCGCTCGGCAGACAAGATCATCGAATTACTTGAAGCCGCGTAAAGTCAGGAAGGGTCCGCATGAGAACGCTTGAAGAAATCCGCCGCACGCTCGCGCACGACATCACCATGTCGCAAGGACGGCATTGGGCGGTTGTCGCGGCGGTGGCTCGTGCGACCACGGATCAAGACCCCGAAGCAATCCGCGTCTTGCGCGAGCACGTTGCCTCAACTCGAAAGAAAGCATGAAAGGCCGCCCATGAGCGTCATCGAAGAAATCGCAGCCGAGCGCGGCATCAAGACCAAATAGTCAGGAAGGGTCAGACCCGATGGGCATGCCCGACAAGAGCCTAACCGAAGAGCAAGAGAGGATCGCCGAAGCGGTTCGCGACTTCGTTACGACCGCTTCGCCCGGAGATTTCTTCGTTATCCAAGGTCTCGCCGGGACCGGTAAGACAACCTTGATGACCTCTCTCGATCTTCCAGGAGCAGTCCTCGTCGCGCCGACCGGGAAGGCTGCATCGGTCCTCCGCGCGAAGTCCGACCGCGACGCGATGACGATTCATTCCGCGATCTACAACTTCTGTGGGACCAAGACCGACGAAAACGGGAAGCTCGTTCCCATCTTCGTCGATAAGGATTTTGTCTCGCTCCCGCTCGTGCTACTCGACGAATCGAGCATGGTTGGTCAATCCTTAGCGACCGATCTCCTCGCGACCGGCGCCGTCGTCGTCGCTTTCGGCGACCCTGGGCAATTGCCGCCGGTCAAAGATCGCCAGTTCTTTAATTCGCCGGACGCGACCCTACGCGAAATCCATCGGCAGGCCCTCGATTCGCCAATCATAAGACAAGCTCACCGTATCCGTAACGGCGAGCGTGCCGTTACGGATGGCGACGGCTTCGTATGCCTTCCATCCTCCCGCGGGCTCGACCTAACATCCTTCGGTATCGTCCTCTGCTGGACGAACAAGACGCGGACGGCGCTTAATTCGATCATACGAAAAGCGAAGGGTATAGAAGGCCCTTCGCTTTTCCCAGGCGAGCCCGTGATGTGTCTTCGGAACGACTACGCTCGGGGTATCTTTAACGGAGAGATATATCGGGTTGCGAAGGAGCGCGCGCCGGGGACGACCCTATGGCTAGAGGGCGGATCGGTCATTCCTAAAGCCAAGGTCGAGCGGTTCGACGGCGACTTCGACAAAGAGGACGACGAGACGACGCCGTTCGCGCTCGCTTACGCTTCGACGTGCCACAAATTCCAGGGTAGTGAAGAAGAGCGCGTCCTCGTCTTCGACGAGATGGGTTCCGATCGTCAAGAGCGAGCGCGCTGGCTCTATACCGCCGTGACCCGCGCGCGGAGCCACGTTACGGTCGTACGGCCGGAGGATTGGGGATGAGCGGCTCCGAGGACTCACTCTGGAAAATGGAGCGCGATAAGCTCTCCTCATTTGGCATTCTTAAACGGATCGAGCACAAGCACGAGCTAGGCTGGCCCGACGTCCTCTACGTTCTCCGCCGGCCGGCGCCGTTTCACGATCAGCGCGCGACGGGTTTCATAGAGAACAAGCAGCTCGACGGGTGGCCTATTCGCGCAAGCTCGGTAGTAAGGATACCGAGCTTGACGCGAGACCAAGCTAACTGGCTCGGGGCTTGGAGCAAGGCGGGTGGCCGAGCGGCCCTAGGTCTTCAAGTCGGGTCCGAATACCTCTTCTTCTCGGGCTCGGTCGTCGGGCCGATATTCCTCGATAACCCCTTACCGCAAGCAGCGGTAAGGGGTTATGCCGGGCTTATAATGTCCGACGGCTTCAGGGTCGCCGACGCCCTAAAGTTCCTGGCGGGCTGAAGATGGCACTTTACGGAATCTTAACGTCCGGCTACTATCCTCCGGTCGAACTTAACCGGGAGAATTAGAGATGCTTAAGAAAACCGAAGCCAAGCCATTTTCAGTCATACTGACCATTCCGGCGGACCGCATCGCGAACATGATGATCTCGTTCGTCGAGAGCGGCGATCCCGTCACGCACGCCTCTAAGGGAGGCTGGTGCGCCGGGATCAGCCTTAAGTTCCACACATTCCCCCTCTGGTACGCCAGCCCGGAGACCTGGTCAAACGACTTTACCGTCGCGGTCGACGAGGTCGGGGACGGGAAAATAAAAACCCACTTCATACGCCGCGCCGACCTCGTCCGCGGCCTGGCGATCCTCGCCGAAAAGTATCCGGATCACTTCGCTATGATCCTACGGGACGACACCGACGCGCCGTGCGCGGACCTCTTCGTTCAGTGCGTCCTCTTCGGGGAGGAAAAATATGCTTGACCGCGTCCGAATCGGCGACCGCGTCCTCGAAGCAAGGGCGCCCTGGACCGGAGCGTGGGTCGTAACCGACCTACGGGTACGCCCAGGCCGTGCCGGCGAGAGCTGGCTATCCATCACCTACACCCAGTACGGTATCCGCTCCGTCTCCTCGACCGAGCGTCTCGTCGCCGCCCCGGAGGGTTGGGAAGACCCGCCTAAGCGACCGCTCTCCAAACGGCTTTTGAGGCCCGAGGATTACGGGGTCTGGGAGCGCCAGCTCGAAGACGACCCGGAATATCAGGCCGCGCTCGCGGACTTCCGGCAACGGTACGCGGACTGGGCCGAGAGGTTCCTCCCCTCACTCGGGCTCGCCGAGCACGCCCGCCTCGCGCGCCAGCTTGTCGATTCGTTAGAAATGGAGAAGACATGACGGTAAATCAATACGGCCCAAAGACGAAGGCCGCCGACGCCCTCCACGCGATGAAGTACCGTACCGAGGGCGAGAGTTTCCGCGAGGCGGCCCAACGGGTTGCGTTCGCGCTGAAAGACGACGACCGTCACTATCACGAGTTACGCGAGATTCTCCTGGCGATGAGGTTCATGCCGGCTGGCCGCGTTCAGAACGCGATGGGCGCCTCGCGAATGACGACCCCCTACAATTGCTTCGTATCGGGGACGATCGCTGATTCCTACGTTGAAGGGTCGGGGAGCATCATGGCGAGGGCTCACGAGGCGGCCGCGACGATGAGGATGGGTGGTGGGATCGGTTACGACTTCTCGACGCTCCGGCCGCGCGGGTTCATGGTCTCAAAGCTCGGAAGCCAGTCAACGGGACCGGTTAGCTTTATGGATATCTTCAACGCGGTCTGCCTCGCGACGAGTTCGAGCGGCCACCGGCGCGGCGCACAGATGGGCGTGATGAGGGTCGATCATCCCGATATCGAAGAGTTCGTCCGCGCCAAGCAGAACGAGGATCGTCTGAGAGGCTTTAACCTCTCGATCGCCGTGACGGACGAATTCATGGAGGCGGCCCTATCAGGGAAACCCTTCCGTTTAAGGTGGCAGCCGGACGCCTCTCGCGACGCGCTCGGGGAGCGCGAGATCGACGCCGCCGAGCTTTGGGAAAAGATTATGCGCTCGACCTGGGACTGGGCCGAGCCGGGAGTCATCTTCATCGACCGGGTCAACCGGATGAATAACCTCTACTACGCCGAGACCATCGCCGCGACCAACCCGTGCGGCGAGCAACCACTGCCGCCCTATGGCGCGTGCCTCCTTGGGAGTATCAACCTCCCGGCTTATTTAGTAAAGGGACCCGGTGGATACTCTTTCGACTATGACCTCCTCAAACGTGATATTCCGATCGTCGTCCGCGGGATGGATAACGTCGTCGATCGTGCGCGCTACCCGCTCCCGGAGCAACGCGTCGAGGCCGTGACCAAGCGGCGAATGGGGATAGGCGTGATGGGACTCGCCAACGCGCTTGAAGCGCTAGGATATCCCTACGGCGCCCCCGAGTTCCTGGCGCTCGAAGGGAATCTTCTGGCCTTTATTAACGCTGAATGCTACCGCGCGAGCGTGGATCTGGCGCGGGAGAAGGGGTCGTTCCCGCGGTTCGACGTCGAGAAACATCTCGCCGGCGAATTCGTAAGGAATCTTCCGGAGGATATCGTCGCCGGGATACGTCGTTACGGGATACGGAACTCGCACCTCACGAGCATCGCGCCGACCGGAACGATCAGTATGTGTTGCGATAACGTCAGCGGGGGAATCGAGCCGGTCTTCAGTTACGTTATCGAGCGGCCGATCAATACGCCGGACGGGACGATGATGGCGAAGATCGAGGACTACGGGTATGCCGCCCTCGGGGTTAGCGGAAAGCGGTTCGACGAAGTCTCGGTCGACGAGCACGTCGACGTTCTCGTCGCAGCCCAGAGGCACGTCGATAGCTCGGTGAGCAAAACGTGTAACGTCCCGTCGTCGACACCATGGGCCAGCTTCAAGGATATCTACCGGCGAGCGTGGGAGGAGGGCGCAAAGAGCTGCTCGACCTTTACGAACGGCGGCCGGCGCGGGGGTCTTCTCTCCGCGGCCGAGGGAAGTCGAGAAGAGGCGGCCTGTACGATCGACCCAGAGACGGGCATCCGGAGCTGCGAATAATCCCTTTACATCCAAACTGGGACGGGCGTAATATCTCTTTCGTCGACCTAACCTGGAGAATCAGAGATGACCAACAAGCACATACCCTTACGAAAGTATGTGGGTCACGTTTCTGGCTACGGTGAAGGTATGACCCCCTCCCCACCCGCGCCCCCGGACGACCCCTTCCGCTGGGAAGCCCACAAAGAGGAGTTCCGCGACCTCGCCGTGGTAAAGTACCGCCAGGGCGTGAAGGACGGCCTCCGGGAGGGCGACCTCGACCTCCTCGGGGAATGGGTCCGACGGTTCGAGGAAGGGGGTAATCTCTACCCTCTTCCTCCGAGACGTAATTTTATTACCTAAATACGAGAGTCCAGGAGCAGGCCGCCTAGGGGCCTTCTCCTGGGGCGCCCCCTCTATAGCGCCCGACCCCCTCCCCCTAACCACGCCCCCTGAAACCGGGGTCCTCCGGCTAAATAAAAAGCCCCGCTTCCTAGGGAGGCGGGGCTTTCGGGTAGAGGCTCTTAGGGGGAGAGGGCAACCAATTCTCTCGCTCTAGTCCCTCGATTATACCCCCTTCGCGGGGACGGTAGGAAGCGAATTATAGACCACCTCGAAAGCCGGCCGGACGTTTACGAGAAGGTGATCGGCGACGAGCCGCTCGATCCGGAAGGCCGTGGACCCGAGCTGGAGCAGCGGGAGCGAGCCGAACCGCGGCGGAAGGGAGGGGACGTCGTCGCAGCCGTTCCGGGTAGCGATGCTCGGAACGGCTGCGATCGCGGTAAGTGCAGCCGTCCCGAGGGCGCGGGCCGGTTCGAAGACGACGAGCCGCTCGACCGCGATCCCGAGGAGGATGAGCATCAGGACGAAGATTTGGGCCTCGGCGCCACCCTTGGAATGGCCCCCGATATAGATCATCTTCCCGGCGGCGACCGCCGTTAGAACGAGCGGAATTAGCCGCCATGCGATCGAGGTCGCCGAGGCGAAAAATCCGGCGTCGACCGAGAAGCCGGCGAGGTCGGTTGATTCGGCGTCCGCGTCCGTTAGGTCGTCGCGGATGTTATTCGTACCTTTGAAGGATATCCGGATCGATGTCGCGTCTTCGACGACGAGGGCGTGGGCCAAGTCCGAGCTGATCGTCGGGGCGACGTAGGCGCGCTCGGCGTCGCCGAGCATCACGAGATCGATAGGGAGGAGGGCTATCACGAGGCCAGCTCCTTCAGCCGCGCTTCCATCGCGGCGAGGTCGAGACCCGACGGCGCGGTGCCCTGGGACGTGACCCAATCCGGGTAAAGCTCGGCGTGGGCCTCGTCGATACAGGCGAGGGCGAAAGCCTTCGTCATCGCTTGAACCTTCCCCCAGGAGACGCAGTAGAAGAGGTCGCCCGCGTAGCCGACGAGCGGAACGTCGTGGCCGTCGTTGGTCATCGTGCCCGGCGCTACGTCCCATGTAGCGCCGGCGTTAAACTGATCCATCATATAGGACGGGCAGCGGATGCCGATACGGCACGCCCCGAATATCTGGGTAGCCCAACGGATATGATCGAGGTTCCGATCGTCGATCCGCGCCGTTCCGGCAGACTTAAAATTAAGGAAGCCGGTTTTTGTTAGATATTCGCAAGCATCGCTCTCACTCGTCCCGAGGTCGGTCGCGGGGTTATCTTTATCAAACCCCGTCAACTCGGTGTAGAGCGCGAGCACGTCGTCGGTCGTCGGCAATCCCATACCGCCCGTGTTCGCCGTCCGGAGCATTAGTTGATGCCCAGCGTCGGCCTCGACGCAGCACCCGTAGAGGTCGTTACCGAGCATCCCCCAATATGGGCCGACTACGTTCGTCACCGCGCGAATATAGTCGTTCGAGGAAGGAGGGGGCGAACCGAGCCCGGAGAGGAACTGGCTCGTCGCGAGAGCACCCCTCATCGCGCGAGCGTCGAAGCGTGGTGGATGTTTGCCGAATCTCATTCGGGACCTCTTAAGAAAAATATAGGAGGTCCCTTTCGGAACCTCCTAGTTTACCAACGGAGAAGGGAGCGCCCGTCGGTTATTTACCCGCGATCCCGTGAAGGATCACACGCGCCTCGTCGGGCGTAAGGCCCGGTACTGCCGCGCGGCGGAGCGGCGCCGAGGCCGGAACGACGAGCCCGACCGCCAGCTCGACGACCGGCAGGAGCACGGCGACGGCCGGTAGAATCTCGCCCCAGGGCGGGGGGAGCGCGACCGAGAACGGCGCGAGCGTGTTAACGATGAGGTTTACCGTCGCCTCGACCTGGGTAATGATGGGTTGGGCCGCGGTCGTCGTCGCGACCCCGCTCAGTTGGGTCGCGAGAGTCTGGAGCGTCGCGACCGCCTGCTGGACATTAGCGATTGCAACGGGCGAAATCTTACCGGTCGTCGCCGCGAGAGCCGGTAAAGCGTTGACGAAAGCGTTGGCGATCGTCGAGACGTCGTTTACGACGGTCGCGAGTTGTTGGGCCGGGGTCCCAGTCCCACACGCTGCGAGCATCAGAACTCCGAGCGACGAACCGCCGAGCTGGATCGCTCGACGACGGGTAAGCGTTCTATCGAACATAGTATTTCTCCCTTTGAAGATTGGCGCGCGTTACGGCTGGGCCGCGCCGATCCCAGTATTAGTCGGCGGCGTCGCCGGGCTCGCAGCAGCCTCCGCGATCCCGTCGGGAAGCGAGCGTGTAACGAGATCGGCGAGTTTCTTCGCCCCCTCGGGCGTGGCAGGGTCGATTCCGGCGTCCTTCAGGTAGCCCGGAAATTTATCGGTGATAAACTGGACCGCGGCGTTCCCGATCGCGTTATGGGTATCGACGTGATCCCAACCCTTCGCCTTAATGACGTCGAGCGACTGCATCGTACCGAACTTGATACCCTTACGCGCCGCGTCGGTCAAATTGGCCGCGATTGCGTCGCCGTTCTTAAGGTTGAGGAACTTGACAAGTCGCTGGGCAGCCCACGACGCGAGCGCGAGCAGGACGGTTCCGACCAGGTAGAGGATATCCTGCTCAATTCCGGAAAGGCTAATAACGGTGGACGGGTCGGTTCCGATCATATCTATCTCCTAGGGGGTTTAAGGTTAGGGAATCCGACGCTCCCCGAAAGAAGCGCCGGACCCTACGGGCGGCCCGTCAAAGGGAGGAACCAAAGCGGGTCGGCCCGAAAGTGTCAGGCGACGTCGATAAGAGCATTCCAATTAGCGACGAATTCGGCCTCGGTTCCGGCGCCGGCCGTCGTATTGTAAAATCGCTTCCAATAAGCCGCGAGATCGGCGACGTAGGTCGGGTTCCCCGGGTCGGGAAGCGGATCGGCGGCGCGGCGGTAAAGAACGCGCGCCATCGCGGCAGCATAACGGGGATAGATTTCGAGGCTATCTTCTCCGATATTACCCTCCGCGAGCCCACGGACGCAGACGGCGAGAAAGGTATGATACGCGAGATAGTTGGCCCAAATATCGTCGTGGGTCGCGCGCTCCATCTGGAAGTAACCCTTCGCCGGGCCGCCACCGCGTTGGTTGATGTCTTTAAGCCCGCTCTCCTGAATCGCGGTTCCGACGAGGAGGTCCTCGGCGGCGCGCGAGTAGAGGCCGGTCATCTTTAACGCCGGTATGACGACGGTCGAGCGGAACTCGGGGGCGTTCATTCTTTCTCCAGGTTTATCGGTGGAAGTAGTACGCCGCGACGAGGCCGAGTATCCCGACGACGTAACCGAGCATATTGGCCATGCCGATCCCCTTCGAGTTACGCTCGACGACGAGATTTTCCAGTGTGTCGATGCGGGTCTCTATAGCCTTAAACGCGAGTCCGGCCTCGGCGGAGCGCATGAACATCTTAGCCTGATCGTTGGTCATCTGGCGCAGCTCGTTCAGACCTTCGAGCCTCTTATCTACCGACGCCTCGGCCTTCAGGATGGCGGTCTGTGAGGCGACGTGCTGCTGCTGGTAGCGCTCGTCGCGCTCATTGAGTAGCTCGCGCAGCCCCTTCATCTCGGTCTCTACGGCGACGAGCCTTTCGTTCATCGCCTTCTCTGGAGTGCCTCCACCTGCTCGCGGATCGACTCGATCTTCGCCTCATGGGAGATAATCAATTCGTCCTGCTTCTGGGTATGCTCGGCGATCCGGACGTGGTCGGAATCCATCGAGTCGAGGCGCCGCTCCTCGGCCCGGACCTGCTCCCTAATAGTCGAGACGGCCTTGATGAACTCCGTCTGGCTCGCGACGATCGTCTTTATGTCGTCGTTCATGTGGGTCGCGATCCATAAACACGTCGAGGCGAGCGCCGCGGCGAGGAAGGAGCATATCGCCGTGACGGCGTGGGTAATCCCGCTGTATTTTCCCTCACCGCCGAACTTCTCTGCCCCCTCGGTTACAATGCGGAGGATGGGGGGACCGTGGGAATCCGACGCCATAATCTAAACCCTTTTCTACGGGAGGAGGCTCGCGTTGGGCTCGTTCGGCAGTCCGCCGGCGGAGACGGACCAGTTCCCGGCTCCATCCGGCATGAAGCAGGCCCACTCGTCGTGGCCGATCGACGACACGCCACCCTTAAACGGCCAGGCGCTCGTCCACGCGATGCGGCCGGAGACGCTATAGTCCTGGAAGCATATCGAGAAGCCGGCGGCGACGGACGACGTCGCCGGAAACACCGGCGATTCGTTTCCGACGCCGGACCACGTCAGGGTCTTGCAATTATCCGTCGCCGCAACCGGATGGGTCGTATCGGTCGAGGCGAGCGGCGACGTGAGCCACCCGCAACCCCCGCCGCTCGTACCCGTCCCGGCCGGACCCACGAGCGAAACGCCGGCAGGCCAGCCGCCCGAAGCCTTCGGCCCGTAGATGGACCAATTCGAGGTCGCGATGTAGAAATCGCCGACGTTACCGACCGTCGAGCCCGGCGCGGCGGAGCCGTTCAGGATCGTATTCGACGAGGGGGAAGGCGCGGAACCCACGACCGGAGCCTGGGACTGAAGGACCCACGCGCCGAGGATATACTCGTACCAACTCCCATTCTTCGCCTGGGTGAAGATGTTGCCGCTCGCCGCGACTTCGAGGAGGGTACCGTAGCCGCCGGCGGCCGGCGATCCGTTCAGGAGGATCGCGTTCCCGCCGTTCGTCGTCGTCGCGGTTCCGAAGGTCCAAGTTCCGGCCGAGGTCATGAGGCTCGACCCCGTCCCCGGCGCGGTGAGCGTCGTCCCGTCGGGCGAGAGGGCGACGACGGCGGCGGTCTGGCTCTCGGCTATCGGGGCCACGAAAAGAAGAAAGAGCAGACATAGATAGGATAGGTATTTCATTTTAGATTATCCTCGTTACCGGGATGTGTCCTTCAAATTCGTCCGAGCAAAAGCAAGATGATCAGGATCACGACAATGAGGCCCAATCCCCCTCCTGCATAGTAGCCGCCCCCGTAGAAGGGGCCGCCCCCGAATCCGCTGAATCCCCCGAGCAGGATGATGACGACGACGATCAGGAGAATGGTGCCTATGGACATGATTTACCCTTTCGCTTGCGATACGCTCGAAGCCACGCGGCGCGGCACTTGAGGCACCAGCGCTGAAACCTCGTCTTATGGCCCGAGACACTACGGATTGTACTCAACTCTCGGGAATTTTCTCCAGCTCAACGATGGCCTTGGTCAACTCGCCAATGCGGCGCCTGATCGAGGTGGTATCCTCTATGCCGTATTCAAGGCATCGCTCCAGCGCGGTCCTGGCTCTAATCATCGTGTCGCGAATGGAATTTTTCTTGAGCCTCCCGATACTGTCCATCGTGTATTACCCATCACCCGTTACCGATGCCAGTAGCCAAAAACGATCTCGTAGCCGCTCCCGAAGGAGGGGGAGCGCGATAAGCTTTCCTCATCGGTGAAAAATTCCCCATGTTGGCTCGTTGCCAGTAACCGCGGGGAAGAAAACAGAGGCATAATTTGTCGTGCCGCGCCACAGACTGTCAGCTATTGCGGCACCGGCCCAGCCTTGGTCGACCGCTGTTTCCAGCGCCGGCCATGCGTTCGCGAAGTAGCTCTCAGTTCCAGATGGGTCGGAACTGCCGGGGCCATTGAGCGTGTTGGTGCATGTGCCGCCGTTCTGCCAACCCGTCGCGACTGCTCCCTGCCACACGGCATAGAATGTGGTCAGGTAAAGTCCCGAGTTGGGATTTCCTGGGCCTGTGGCGAATTCGGCATTATAGCTTGCCCCTTGGCTGTAGCAGCCGTTTGGATTCGTTCCATTGCCAAAGCGACCGATAGTAAAGAGGCTTGCCTCCTGCGCGAGATTGCTCAGGTTGGTTGCAGCCGTACCGCTCATCACGTTTAGATCGAGATCGAGATTGAGCGACATCGTCATGAAATCTTGCTGCCATGGGGCGCCGTAACCACTGTTGGCCGGATTTCCCGCCCCGCAATAATCGCATGCGGCAACTTCATGGGAGTAAAACACATGAATCGAATTAACTCCGATCATGGTGGCATCCTGAGATAGCTGATACGCCATCTCGGTCGTTAGATCGGTCTTCATTTGATTGGATGGCGTCACGGCGAGGAATTGCCCAACCGTGCGATAGTCCCATGCGTCGGCGCGTGTTTGGTCGAACCAGTTTCGTGTCGGGAATGATCCACCATTGCCATTGTCGCGATGAAGGAACCCAGCAACGAGCGCTGTTGCCTCAAGCTGTTCATAAGCGGCATATTCCCCGGTCAGAATAAAACCGACATAGCCACTTGATGGGTGATGGGCATTATCCCAGCAAATAGCGACGCTGCCACTTCCGATTTGGCTTGAGCATGGATACGGCGTAGCCCATCCGCCCGTACCACCATCGCAATTCGTGGTCGTGTTTTGAGATGGCAGCGCCATCCCGTCGCCGTTGGAATGATCAAGACACACATGCGGATAGGTCCGCAACGCGCGCCATGCCGCAGCAACGGCAGCCTGTGCGCGACTATCGCCTAGCGACGTGAAGTAATCCGCATCCCATTCTGCGAGTGGCCCAATGTCGGGACGGCCCCCGGTTTGCTCCATATCCGTGACCCACGGTCCTTGCGAAAACGGGGTGTAGGTCTGGACAAGAGCATTCAGCGCTGTGCTGCTCGGCGGTGTCGTGAGCGAATAATTGGGGATCAACTTCGATGCAACGAGGTCTGTCGCATTCGGTGTTGTCGCTGCCTCGGAAGTGGAACAGCCTCTGAGGTCGTAGCCCGTCCATGCATAATGTGTGATCGTGCCCGGCGCGTAGGCTGTCGAGCCGAGGATCGTCACTGTGGGGCTGTAGGTAACATCTTCCTGGGAATTATCGACCCATCCGCCATTGTCGATCATCACCCTGACGCAGACATTGTTGTCGGCGTAAAGCCGCACATCGAAGGCAACCCGAAGTCGGCTCGTGCTCGGTGTGGTATACCCAATCGTCGTCCAGTAGAGGCAATCGACTTCTGCCGCACCCGATTCCCAGGTCAGCTTTGGAGACGCGAATAGCGACGAAAGGGCGACGGTTCCAGACACATTCCCCGTGAACACGACTTGAGCGGCAGGGTTCGCCGATGTGATCGAGGCACAGGTCAGCGCGGTCCCGCCAGGAGACGTTCCGGTATTGATGTGAAGTGTCCCGGCTCCCGATGCTTTCCCCGCCATGATAGCAAAGCGGCACGAGCCGTCACTCCACGTTGAGACACCCGTGACCTGATAGTTGAGCGGATCGGGCGACGCGACATTGCCGCAGCCGGTCGTCGTGCCCTTGGCGAACCCTACGCCTGTGTGGAAGTCCCCGGCACCGGCGACGGGGAAGCTCGTGAGCGGAGTCCCTCCCCCGCTTCCGATCGTCGCCGAGCCGTGCCACGGCGACGACGCGACGGCCACCGATAGGGTAAGGAAATATAGAAAGACGAGCACGATTAATCTGCTCATGGAATGTACGCCACCATATCGGTTTGAGTGCTGACCACGATGATAATCGCGTCGTGCGCCGAATCGTATTGTGCCCGATTGAACATGCCGCCTTCATTGCCGCCAGGAAGAGATGATGGCGTTACAGCATTCGATCCGTTGGCAGTCACGGCCGTCCACGCAAATGTTGTGGTGTTGAGGTTATATGCCGTCGTCGATCCGGGGATGATGCACCAGATCTTGCTATCGACGGTCCGGTAGACGACGCCAGGAGAGCCGCCAAAATTCTGACACGTTTGATTGCCTGTCGTCGTCACATTCGTCAAGGTGCCGGTCAGGCTCATGTAACCAGCGTAACCGTTCCCGATCATCCACAAGCGCTGGTGGGCCACATCCATCGCCGAGCCGTAATAATTGGCCGTTGGCGGCGACGAGTTGTTGTTATAGACCCACGCGTTTGTGCTGGGCGTCCATACCTTGGTGCCATTGAACTGCCCAGTGAAGTAAACATTGCCGTCCGTCGGGTTGTAGAAGGAGCTTTCGTAATATGGACTCCCTCCGGAAGGAGTATTTGCCTCTTGCGTCCAGTGACCGGCAAGATAGAGCCAGCTTTGCGGCCCTTCGTTGCCGCTGATGTAAATCGCACCGAAAGCACGGAACAAACCATAGCTCGGGACATAGACTAGCGCGCCGTAGGTATGAACGCTTGCCGGGCACCCGGCGCCCGTGCAGTTGGTGCTATCGACGTAGTAGCCGGTGTTACCCGTGTCGGCCGTGCTTGGTCCAAATTCTCGCACCCAATTGAGCGAATTCTTGAGGTCGTTCTTATAGACCTCATTGCCGGCGTAGTCGGTATGACCGCCGCCATGGCAGTACATGATGCTGTTGGCGGTATCTTCGGCACAGCTCGACCACGTATCTGTAACTGCCGTCGAGCCTGTCGCGCCGCCCGGGCTGACACTCGGAAAAACATTTTGTATTTGACCGGCCGTAACGCCCGATTGCGTGCTGAGATCGATAAAACAGCCATGGCTCGTACATGGACCAGTCGCTAGAGCGGTGGATAGCTTATCCGCGCCGCCCCCGCCGGCGATCGTCCCCGAGCCGTGCCATGGAGACGACGCCTCCGCGACGTACCCAAAGAGGCCGGTGACGGAGAGAGTAAGCGCGAGCGCGAAGCAGAGGTCGGCGAATAACTTACGCATCAGATACCCCAATTCGTCGTGATCTGCGCGTCAAGCGTCGAGCGTGTGCCGCTCATGGTCGTCGAGTTAGTACCCGACTCTACCCATGTATCCGTTGCGCCGCTGACCGCACCACTAACGACGAAGCCGCTCTGCGATGATGCTCCGCTCGTAAGTGTCCCTGGAATATTCACACCATTTTCAAGAAGGGCTGAGCTGGCGGCATTGATCGTACAAATGCCTCTGATCCAAGTACCCAACGCTACGGTACCAGTTATCTCGCCGCTGCCACCCTCAAGACAATCGATATGATTGCTGGTCCCCCATCCAATACTGGTATTGAATAGGTTCTGGCCGGTAATAACCTCGCGGTTTCCTGCGGTAGTCCCGGTCTGTTTTGCAGCCGTATAAATCGTGCTACCATTTGCGATCGTAAGGCTAGCGGACCAGACCAACTTGGTTGTGGCGCTCCCGGTCAGACAGGTCGACGATGTATTAATACAATTCGCCGTCGCAGCCGCGCTTTGAGAGGTCGAACCTTGATTTCCGGCATTGACTGAACCGACCTGATCAAAGACCGTCTGGGCGGCACATGTCGATCCCGAACAGAACGTGGCGAGATCAGCCTCGTCTAGCTTTCCGTTCGTCGTCAAAGATTTGATGCTACACGTCGTCTGACTCGCAACGCCGTTACAGGTTCCAGTACCGGCGTCGTTCCGATAAACGCTAATCAAGGCCGTCCCGCACGTCGCGGCGCTAAACGCACGCAGTCCCCACCAGTGCGTCCAATTGGCATCGATGTCGCCAGGACCGACGTAGCCACCACAGGTCGGCCCAGAGGAAGCCGACTTTGCGGAGACGATCGCCTGGAGCATCCCATGGGCGTCGACGGTTGGCGACGCCCACAAAAGGCCGAGGACGGCTAGGAGAGCCGCCGATAATTTCCTAATCATCGGCTTAGCTCCACGTGCCGTTAAACGAGTACACGTCGTATTTGGTCGTCCCGTTCCCAACGTAACACATCTTATCACCGGCCGCTCCCGAGGAAGCGATAGCCGTGTTCGCTGCCTTATATGAGGTAAAGTTCGTATTCTCGTACTGAACGCTGGCGAGCCCAGAGAAGGTAATCGTCGTCGCGATATTGTTCGCGTTACGGACACAATATTGCACTCCGTTCGCGGGGGTCGGCATCGTAATGGTGCAAGTCCCCGTACACTCGAATATATCATTCGATCCGGCGAAGGTATGAGTAGTCCCCGTCGCGAAAGTCGGGGGCCGGTCGACGTACGCCGTCGTCGCGATCTTCGTCGAGTTATCGTTCGCGGCCTGTGTCGCCGCCGTCCACGTCCCCGTGATCGCGCTATTAGCCGAAAGAAGATTCGTCCCGACCCGATCGGCATAAGCCGTCGTCCCTATCTTCGTCGAGTTATCGTTCGCAGCCTGGGTCGTCGTCGTCGGATTTCCGCCGAGCGCGATCGAGGTCTGGATCAACGAACTAGTAATCCCTCCCGACGCGATATGAAGCGTGTTGGAAGTGTTCGTGAACTCCGCCCCGATTGTATTCACGGCGTAGAGATCGCCACCGACGACGCCTCCGGCGAAGAAGACGTTCGTCCCGTCGCTCTGAAGGCAACCGTTCGCCCCAGGCTTGAGAGTCACAATCGGCAGGCCGGAAGGGGGGAACGTGCCCGTATACGTACCTTGGACGAGCGTCCACGTCCCCGTCCCCGTCACGGTATAGCAGGAGACCATATTCGCGGCGAACAAACCGGTTGCGACCGCGTTAATTGTCAAATTTTGGGCCGTCGTAGAATTAAGGTTGATCGTTCCGCCCATGTCCGCGGTGCCGAACGCTGTACTCGTCGCGGCCGTACGGCCAGGCGAACCGATGTTAATCGTATGGGCCGTATTATCGAGAATGAAGTTTGATGACGGCGTATAGCCCGTAATCGTCGTGCTGTTCGTCGCCCACGCGCCGATCTGACCAGCCAGCGCGCTCGACACCGTGCCGCCGCCAGAGCCAGGGGCTGATAAAACGCCGGCCGTATTGACGATCGACGAGTTGTCGGCGCGAACAACGCCAAGCGCCCCGCTCGTCGCGACCGGAAGCTGGGCAACCGGAACCGTACCAGAGTTGATCTCCGAACCCGCAATACTCTTATTGGTTAGCGTATCGGTCGTCGCGCGGCCGACGAGCGTGTCGCTGGAGGTCGGCAAGGAGAGCGTACCGCCGTTCAGGATCGTCGCGATCGTCGGCGACGTTAGCGTCTTATTCGAAAGGGTATCGGTCGAGGTACGCGAGACAAGCGTATCGGTAAGGGCCGGAAGCGAGAGCGTCCCGCTCGCGATAGCCTGGGGCTGAAGAGTCGTCGTCCCCGAGGTCGAGCCCGCGAGACCAAGCTTACCGAGGAGAGCCGTCGGCGTCCCGATCGTGAGCACGCCGGCCGTGTAGGTAAGCCCGGCGTTCGACGTACAATTTCCGGCGCCGTTATCGGTTAAGACGTCGGTTGCGGAACCAGCCGGGGTACACCCCCCACCTCCTCCACCCCCAGTCGATGCGAAAGTAAGCGTCCCTGGGCCTACGGTAATCGTCATATTGGCCCCGGCGATCGGTACGGCGTAGTGAAGTAGGCCGTCCGCACCCGATCCGATCGGAATCTGACCGTTCGTAAAGCTCGTCCCGAGACGCTGGACCGCGAGAATACCGGAAGTAATATTACCGGCGTTCGTCGTATCGACGATCGCCGAAGAGACAAACGAAGAGCCGTTCGTCTTCGTGACGTTGAGCAGGCCGGTCGAGGTATTTAGCGTACCGTCACCGTTGACAGTTGGAACGCCGCCGAACGACCCGGCATTATTGAACTGGAGCTGCCCCGAGGAGCCGCCCGGCGTCCCGCCACCTCCGCCCGAACCCAGGGGGCCGATCGTCGAGCCGCCGCTACGATAGAAAAGGCCCGAACCGGTTGCCCAGATATCGCCGTTGTTAAGCGTCGCGGGTGTCGATCCAGGAGCGATATTGAGACTCGCGACCGAGCCCGCTGGGGGCAGAATAAGCTCCCCGAGCATCGTATCGCCGGCCTTATTGACCGGCGTATAGCCAAGTTCGTCCTCCTTCGCGGTGAAATAGGAATTCCACTGTGCGGCTGTAGGAACTTGTCCGGTGACGAAGCCCGGGTTTGATCCGGCATATGCCACACCGACCGAAAGCGCAATCGCCCCGAGCAAGGAGGATAGAAGCTTCTTCATCTTAATTTACCCCTTTAACCATCGACTGTGACAACAAGAGTACACGGCGGATTCTGACTGGAGCTGATGACCGCGTTACCACCCTGCCAATTGACAGTTCCGGTATTGATAATGCTGACAACACCAAGAAGGGTCGCGTAATGAGAAGCCGTCTCACTTAACCCGGTCTTGATACCGGAAAACGCAAGATTTCCCGTCGTGCTAGCAGCAAATGATTCGTACATCGACCCGGGAACTTCCGGCGTCGTACCGTCGAACCCGACTGCGGTAAGCGCGGCATTCTGGGGCGTAAGAAGATTTACCGATCCGGTCACATCGTATCGGACCTGATTTGCGGCCCAACTTAAGAAGCTATTTCGGATCGAACTCGAAAGCTCGAAAACGCTCGTCGATGCGCTCGTGACCGTGGAAGATAACGTTGTTGTCGTCGATCTAGGTTTCTGGTGAAACCAGTTCAACCCTTGGACTGGATTTGAAGACCACGCCGGACCGGAGCCAACAAGCCAATATCCGACGAGTGTCTTCGTCGGATCGCCGCTCATAATCTCGTTGCCTACATTACCGGCCGTAGTGTCGGTAATGTGCCCGGTTGTCGATGGAACGAGCGACGAGATCACGCCGGAGGTTTGAGCCGCGTAGATATAATACGGCGTTCCCGGCGTCAGCCCAGACGGGGCTAGGTTAACACCAGCCGCAGGGATCGAGCAATTCTGGCCGGCGACGAGGAGATTATTCCCGCCATGACCCGGCAACAAAGTAATCTGCGAGCCCGAGGTATAGACGAGCTGACATTGACCGTTCTGAAGCTGAAGGCCAGTAGCACCAAATCTTATCCACCCAGAGCCACCCGTATCGGGGTCGCTGGTATTATTCTCGGCCGTCGAGAGCCAGAACAACCCGAAGGTCGCTACCGATGCGACGACCGCGCCTTTAGGATAACCTCCAACTGCGGCTTGAAAGACGCCGTCGTAAGGTAGAAATGATCCACCGCCGTTTTGCCACCATATCCAAGCCGATATTTCGTTAAGGATACCATTCATATCCTTACCGGCCGGCGCGACTCCTCCCGCACCTTCATTCGTAAAGGTAGTCGGAGGGAACCCGAGATCGAGCGAGGCGGCGTTAGGGTCCGAAGTCGTTTTCGGAATCAACCGAATAAATGATCCGCTCGCCGAGGCCGCGAAAGCTTCAAGTAGCTTCGTCGAGGGAATATTTGACGACTGCACTTTTTAAACCCTCACAAAATAACGACGGTCGCGGCGACACCGACCGGTTTCGGTAAGACCCCAGATTGGAAAATGATCGACTCCTGAACCGGCGTCGGCGTAAAGGCGAAGGTATAGGTCATCGTCATATCCTGGCCGTCCGTAACGTAACATTGGCCGCTCTGGCCGAAGAGGCTCATCAAAATCGCGTTGATACCGGGTATCGATCCGTCGCAGATATTGTAAAGAGCCTTCGCGAAGATCAATGTGCGATAGGCGTCGTCCGTTAGCGCAAAATTATTCGTAACCGGTTGACCTGCGTAGAACGGAGATACGCCGCCAGGACCGAAATTGTCGTAGTCCGTCGTACCTCCCTCCTCAAAGCCGAAATACTTCCCGGCCGAGACTTGGAGAACGCGCGACACACCAACGATTCGCCCCCAAACGTCGAGTCCGTATCCCTGGGCCGTATCGATGTTCCAGATCATGTTGTAGAACGCCGACATATTCTCGGTTTGGTCGACGTTTTGATTAAAGTAGTCGATCAGTTGGGTAAGGATCGGTGAATTCGCGTATTGACTTATAATCGTCAACGTATAGTCGAAAGCATTCAAGACGCCGATCGGCGAGACCCCGATCGTAAAATTCCCGATCGCGCTATCCGAAAGATAATCGAACGATGCATCCGTAAGCTGTCCGACCGGGCTTATCCCGATCTCGAACATACCGATAGAATTAGAAGCTGGGGTCGACATATCAGACGACCGAGACTTGGATTAAATTAGCGTCCGTAACCGGAACTTGATTAGACTGGACTTGGACATTATTCTGTGCCGGAGCGCACGCCGTCATAGCTTCGGAGCCGACGGTTTGCATATTATTAAGAACCCAACTCGTTCCGCTACCGGATAGGATCGTGGTTCCTTCCGCGACCCCGGGGCCGAATATTTGCTGTCCTATAGCCACGGTTCCAGTAACGGATGATACCGTGAGAGCCGTTCCGGCAATAACGCCCGTAAAAGACGCCGCGATAGTATTCGTCGACCCGATCAAAAGCGACTTAATCAGCGCCCAAGTCCCGAGGAGGGCGATCGGCGCGACGAACCGCGTCGCGAGAATATTAGATCCGATCCTGGCGCGCGTCCCACCATCCCCTCCACCAAAGGCGTTGATAATTGCTTGCTGAACGAGAGCGACCGCGTTCGAGGGGACCGTCGGACCATTAACGATCTGAACTTCAAACAGGACTTGAAGATCGGTCGGCCGCTCGAATGTAACGCTGTAAGCGATCGGGGACGTATAGAGAGGGTTATTATCGAACGCCGTTACCGTCGTATTTCCGGTATAGGCGCAACCCGGGCCTTTCTTCGATAAAATGGCTTGGCCCACCGCCAGGTCGGTCGCGCCGACGGCTGCTATATAAATCGAATTCGCAGCGATCGACTGACCTAAGACCGTAACCGGCGACGCCGTCCCGTTATCATATCCGAAATAGTCGAGAACACCGGGAACGTTCGCTACAGCTCCGATAATCGAGCCGATCGCGCCGAAACTATTCCCCGCGACCGTTGCAGCGCGTCGCTCCTCGAAAGCTGCGCGGCTCTCGACGTTATTACCGAGAACGCCATCGGTCGGGTTATTGATCGTATCCCAACCATTGATCGTTTGGGCGATGACGTTAAGCGTATTCGCGGGGCACGCGATCGGCCCGACGACGTTACACGAGAACGGTAGCGTAATCGACCCGCTGATCGGGATCGTCCCGGCCTGGGTTGCGGTATACGTGTTACCGTCACTCGCCTGAGCGGCCGCGCCGACCGGAATAACGACGCCTACGAGCCCGACGCAAAGCGCCTGAACGACCGTCGGTTGGGCCGGGATGCGCTCGATAAAATAGATACGCGCGATCGCATCCTGCATACGGCCGGTCGCGAACGCTGGATCGACCTGATTCGTGAAGTAGACGAACGTATCGTTCGCGTTTCCGATGATCGCCGTCTCGGACGTGACGATCTGGCCTTGAGGAGTCTCCAAATTCTCGAAATTGAGCGTGCCCCCGAACGCGGCTTGCCAGTCAGCGATAATGCCGTCGAGGATAGCGGACTCGGCCGGCGCTATGAACCCGTTAGGTCCGAAAACAACGATCGGGACGTTCGTCGTCGCCATCAGAAACTCGCCGGGGTTATGACCCCATTCTTATCCGTTACTTGAACCTGCCCGTGAAGTCCGCGGTCATCGAAAGCTGTGATGAATGTTTGGGCTGCGACGACCCCAGGGACAGTCTCGGCTGCGGCCGAGAACTGAGCCTTAAGCGCAGCGAGCGACGGCGCCGAGCCGAGAATATCCTCGAAATATGGAACGCCGGGCGCTGTATTGTACCATAACTCTTGCTGGAAGAGCTTGATCGCCGAAGCAGCGTCCTGGGCGAGCGCGTAAGGTACGCTCGCGACGGCGAGGTTTCCGCTCGCATCGGCGAGCAGATCCCAGGAAACGGTATCCAGAAGGAGCGTCGTCTGAGCCATCACGAACCATTATTAGGCGCGAGCGTCGGTTGCTCCGTATCGTCGTGGCTATCGTTCGGCTGATCATGTGTATGCGTCTTGATGTCGAACGAGATACCGCCCGTCGGGAAGAAGATACCGTTAATGGTAATGCCGCCGGATGCCATGACTATCGTATTCCCATTTTTGTCGGCGATCGTGATACCGGCCATATTGAATTGGACGTACTGATTCGGCGCGCTACCGAGGACGGAGAAGAGGTACATCCCGTCGGCCATATCGAAGCGCCGCAACGATCCCGGATTGGCGAGTCCCTTGTTGACCTTGACCGACGATATATCCCGATCCGCGAACACCGCGACGCCGATATCCCCAATCTGGGGATCCATGATGATCGCGTTAAGACCACCCTGGACTCGGCAGTAGGTAAGCGCGTGAAGCGTCCCGTGGCCCTGCGAGTTCCCTACGCCGTCGACCATGTTGACGAGCGGCAGGACATCGACAAAGCCAACTGGCGAGACTCCACCATCGTTCGTAACGGAAACGACCTTGACGAGCGTCGCCGTAGAGATTAGTCGTAGCGCCTGATCGACGATGAAGCTCGTACCGTTGAAAGGCGACGCCTCGGAACTAGGCTGCTGCTGACCGGGGAAACCATCCTGGGGCATCTACGGCCTCCCGACGACCGGGCCGAGACCGGGGCGCGTCGCGGAAAAATTAACTTCCCACTTCCCACCTGGCATCATCGCGTCGAGGTTATAGTCGAGCGAATAGACAATCCACGGACCGGTAGCAGGCTTCAAACTACTCTCGACCTGGACCGTCTGGCCGAATCCGATCGCCGGGTTGAAGAGGGTCCGGACGAATATTCCCTTCGACGTATACGATGGATAATTGATCTTCCCATCCGCGTCCGACACGACCGGGATTAAGCCGCCGCGCGAGCCGCCGCGCGGCCAAATCGCCAAAACGCCGTTATCGATCGTCCAATTTATCCCCGCTTCCTTAGCCGCAGCCTGGGCTTGATTACGCGGGGAGCCCCAGAAATAGGAGATTGGTAAGACGCCGGTCACGCCGCTATTCTCGAAAGAGAGCCCCATCGTCGTCGCGAGGCTCGACATAATATCCGCGACCTTCGTCGACCCCGTCGTGCTAATCGGCTGCGCGACCATCACGGCTTCGATCAGGCCGGTATGAGCCTCAACATGAAAACCTACTTCCGGCTGCTCCTCGAAACCGCCCCATGCGTTCGTAATCGTCCCTTGGAAGACGACCGCCGGAGACGCGCCTGCATCGTAGGCCATTACAATGACCGTATTACGCCTAACCTCGGTCCAGACGAGCCCGAGCGTCGAGAGCTGGTTGATTATCGAGGGTGTTAAACCGAAGACCGTCATATCCAGCGTGCCCATCGAAGGGCCGCCAGCCTTAAGTATCTTCGCCGTAACGCGAAGTCCGGTTACGTTAACCGTATCCTCGCCGGTCTCCCCGAATGTTCCGGTCCCGAGGATAAAGCGAAGATCAATCAGGCGCTCGACAAAGGTCACGCGGCGAGGTCCGAGGCTTCGATATAAGCGAGGCTATAGCGCGAACCTAAACCCGTGAAGTTCGGATTGCCGCTACCCTCATTATCGATAAAAGCGAGATCGCCGATGAACCCGAGATAGACCGATCGGACGATCCGATTTAGGTTCTGGCATAATACACCGCCAATGATCAGTACGTTGTTTACGTAGAGATCGAGGTAGAGCCCTGTGAACTTCTGGTAGACGTTTATCTGACAAACCTGATTCCCAAGAGTTACGGTAATTCCCTGGGATGGTATCGCCTGGAGTGGTACAATCAACATCACTTAGTTTCCGACGATACTGGATAACGCCGACTGCTGTACCGGGGTCGCCCCGACGGCGACGACTATCCCACCATTCTGCTTATCGACCCCCGACGGCGTCTTCGTCTGGGTAAAAGTCGGCGCTACGGCGATCCGTATCTGAACGAGCCAGACCTCGACGACGATGAGCCCAACACCGTTACTGCTCGCGCGCCGGAAATCCGCGTGGGTGATATTGACCGGCGAGAAGATCAGCTCGGGCGTTACAACGTCGTAGAGATTAAGGTCGCGGACGATCGCGAGGATCGAGGAGAGGAAAGCCTGGCGCTTCGCGTCCGAGCCCCCGCCCGAGAACGAGACCTTCACATCATACGGGACCTCAACCTTATTATAAGATTGAAATGCCCCCGCTTCTTGGGGATAGGTCGAGACCTCGTAATCCTGGCGAAACGCAAAATCGATCACGTTATCGGCTAAGACGACCGGGAGGCCGTTAAAGAAGATACCCCACTGAGAATCGGTCGATGGCGGTAGAAGGTCCGGCGTATCGGCGACGGCCAGCGGCGGCGGAAGTATGACCGGAGAACCGAATGGCCGGAGCAGCGGCGGGACACCAGGTAGGTTCGGTACGTTCGGACCCACTTTAGTTCATCCCGTAATTGGCTTGCGTCACAAGACTATTTTGCCGGATCGCACCTTTTAAATCCCGCGCTACACCGGCCGCATCGGTCGCCTGGGTCGCGACGTTGAGTGTCCCGATATGGACTTCGCTCGAAGAACTCGACGTCGACCGGTTATCGTTCGCGACCGAGGACGCCGCGGCGGCAGCCTGGGCCGACGGGGAGCCGATCCCGGCGAACGCGGCGCCTTTCCAACCATGCCAAGGCGACCAACCTCCCTTAGCCGCCTTATCGAGCGCGTAATCGATTTGAGCCTGAGTCGTCGACGGGTCACGCGCGTCGAGCCCGGTCGACTTCGTGAATTCGTCGCCGAGGCCGGAGACGGCCATTCCTCCGGAGGCGACGCCCCCGTAGTGAAGCTGATATGGCCCGAAGCTGGAGCCTCGATCGCCGACGTATTTGCCCAGGCCTTCGCTTCGCGCGACCTGAACCGCAACGTCCGGATTGATACCGCGCTTTACCGCGGCTTGACGAATATAGGCTTCGGTATCGGCGGCCGAGGGAGCGGCGCCTGGTGTTACCGAAGGGGATTCCGGCGCGGCCGATGACCCGCCGCCGAATAAACCTTTAACGGCGTTCCAGCGATCTTTGGCCCACGTCAACGCTCCAGTGAAAGCCGATTTCATCGCCGCGAGAACTCTCGGTCCGGCATTCGTCAGGGCTTCGATAAAGCTCTCGATCTTGTCGTTTATATCCCCGAAGAGCGTCGTCCACGCTTTACGGATATCATCGGCCGAGCCCGAGAAAAGTGCCGCGATGAACGTAAAGAAATCTCCGAAGAGAGACTTACCGCCATCGATCCACGTCTTCCAGTCGTCGTATAGAAGTGCTCCGGCTGCGACGAGCGTACCGATCGCTGCGGCAACGGCGAGAATAGGTGCTAAAGGAGCGAGAAGCGCCACGGCGAACGCGATAGCAGCAGCCGCGAGCCCGATGAACGCCGCCTCGATTAGCGGCTTATGCTCACGCGCCCAGACCGCGAATGACGTTAGCGCGTTCAAGACGCGAACGAGGACCGGCGTAACCGCTGTCAGGAGCGTGCGCCCGAGCGACGTCGAGGATTGCTGAAGCTCTCCCCACGCTTTCTGGAGCGCCGCGCCGGCCGCCGCGTCTTCCTTCGTAATGACGCCGAGCCGTTTCTGATCGTCGAGCAACCCCTGAACCGCCGCGCGGCCCTGGATCAAGATATTAATCGTACTAGCGTCGAGCCCGAGCGCTTGCCCGTAAGCCGCCGCGCGCGCCGGATCGAGCTTCGAGAACGCGTCGGCAAGATCGAGAAGGATCGCGCCGCTATCTCTCATCCTTCCGTTATTATCGGCAATCTGAACGCCGAGCGCGCGAAAGTAGGGGAGGACGTTCGATTCGCCCGTAACCGAGAAGAGCTGAAACTGATTGATGAGACCGCCGATCGATCCCGTGATCCCGGCGACCGAGCCACCCGTCAAGACCGCAAGATTGCGCCATGACGATAGGGCCTCGGACGTCGTATCGAATACCTTGGCGAGCCGTCCGACCGCTGCGTCAGTTGTCGCCGTATCTTCGATAAAGTCCTTTAGCCCACGGCCGGCGGTGAAGGCCGCGAAGAGTGCAAGGACTTGAGTTCGAAGCTGGGAGATGAACTGCGCGGCGTTTTTGCCGGAACGCTCGATATCGGCACCCGTCTTCCGCGCGGCTTCGCCAGTCTTAATAAAATTCGCGGCGGCTTCCTTCCGACCCTTATCGAAATTCGATGGGTCCAAGCCAAGCGTGACGATAAGCGAGTCGATAACTGTCGGCATTTTACGTCGGCGACCTGTTGCGCTTCGCGATCACGTATTGATTGTGACTATCCACGCTGATGACCTCGATCATGTCGTAAACGTCCTCGACGCTATAGTGCTCGTCTAGGTCCCTAAGCGTCGCCTTACCGGCCGAGATAACGACGGCGAGCGCGCGGGGGACGTTTGTGTATTCGGCGAGACCGGAGATTGGTCTTGTCCCGCCGGCGGGGAATTTGACTTCGCGCCGGCGAGAGAAAAACCCGTGTGTAACTCGAATATCTTCATCCTCAGAAAGAAGCGCGTCTTAACCTCCTCGATATCGGTCTCGACCATCGGACCGAGGCCGCCGACGCCGCGCCTAATCGCCGGGTTCGCCGGGTCCGGGACGACCGAGAGACATGAGGAGAACATCTCGTCCATCAACTCATAGACCGACTTATCATCGATCCCGGAGAGTGCCTTAAACCCCAAACGCGCAATGCCCTGCATGCCGAGGGACGCGACATCCTCGGGAACGTCGACGCCCGACCGCATCAGGGCTAAAAAGGCTTTCGTCGCCCAGCGTTCGGCCTGGGACGCCGGCATTTCGGTTATGAAGAAGACTTTGTCGGCGTCGCGGCCTCCATCCTCTCCGATCTTTACTGGCTCTGTCTTTCGCCCCATAGGTTCCTCCCTTTGGGATTAAGCGTTACGCGAGCGCTGGAATAACCCTTTCCCACGTGATCGAAAACTTCTGGGGCTCCAAAAGCTTCTTCGCCTCCGGCAGCGGCTGGTAGTCCGTGAGAAACCCCTTCCGCAGAGTCCACTTCTTACCGAGCGTCGGTAAGAGGATGAGGCCCGAGGCCGTAAAGACGTCCTGGGCTACTTGTTGGGAAGCCCACCACGTGTCGAAGATATTGATCGAGTCCGAATCGGCCTGGAGCGTATAACCCTGAACGACTTCGACGTAGACGAATCCGCCCGAGAGGAAACCGTCGACACCCATCCGGACCTCAGCCGACTTAAGGGACTGGGTACTATAGACCTCGTCGGCTGCGAACTGCTGAAGTTGCTGGGGGACGTCGAAGAGCCCGGGGACCGAGATCAAGATCGTCGCGTTGGCTGCTGTAAGGGACATATCCGGCGCTCCTACTGCAACTCGACACTATCGAGGTTTATCTTCTGAACGCTCTGGCCATCCGCATAGAAGAACGTCAGCGGGGGCGAATCCCGCGCCTCCCTGGTTATCGGGTCCGCGTCCTGAAGGAGGAAGTAGTAGCCGACCTGCTGGATCGTCGAAGCGATATTCTTCCCGGCGTCGCCGTTCACCTCCGCGATTTGGGCCGCGGAGAGCGTCACACCCGCGCGAACTGCGCCAAAATTTAAGCCGGCATTAATCGGGTCCGCCGCTGCTGCTTCGATAAGGCCATCTCCATAAACGTTATACGGAATCGACGGTGCGTTCCCGAGCAGTGTCATGAACGCGAGCTGGAAGTTGTTGTTCAGCCAAATTTCATTGATGTAGCTATCCATCCACTGGAACGGCCCGGAAACTTGCCCAGGATAGTTCTGAACGAAGTTCTGGTTCGCCGTCGCATATGAGCCGTAGAAATTGTATCCGTTCGCGATAAGGTTAGCCGCAATCGATCCGTTCGTAACGGCCGGGGTCAAACCGGACTGAGTCCGAAAGGCCCAGGTAAACCGTCCGTTTCGGCGCGTGAAGTCGATCGAGGCGCCGACGCCGGCCGCGAACGCGGCGTGAAGAAGATCGGTCGGTTCCCACTGGAGATACGTACCGGAGATAGAAGATTGAGCAATGAGGTAGCCGAGCGAGCCTGTCGCGGGGACTGTATTCGTCGGGCTCGCGTCGGTATCCCACGCGATATAGGCGTAGCGATTATTTTGCGTCCCGTTCCACTGGGCGAAGAGGAGTTTTTGCGTATTCCCCGATCCGTTATCCGGATCGAACGTAGTCGTAAACATCGCCCAGTCTTGTGTGACCTCCGTCAAGAGCGTCATAAATACGGCCGGCGTCGCCGCCGCCGCGCCCTGGGAGACGACCGCGCCGGTCGCGGAGGTAAGAAGGATCGAAGCTGCGAGCGTACCCGTCGCGAAGGCCGCAGTCGAAGGGATGCCGGTAATACCGGAGGTGCAAACAAACGCGCCCGAGACGCTATCGAATGTAAAGACAGGGGCGGTCGCGGAGGCCGTCAATACCTCTCCGGAGACGACGGTCGAGGACTGTGATAGCGAGTACGTCCCGGCCGCGCCGGTCGAGCCCGTAAGCTGGGCCAAAATAATCGAATTAGCTGTAACGCTCGACCCGGTAACAGTCTGTCCGGGCGCGAAGACCCCGGTAATCGAACCGGCGACCGTCATTACGGTTCCAGCGATCGTACCGAGCGAGCACGTCGCCTCGGTCGGTTCGCTGCCCGTCAATGCCGAGTTGATGATCGTCGCGGCCGATGAAAAGCTCGTCGCGGCCGATAGGCTAACAGTCCCAGCGTTATGGGTGTAACCGTCCATCACGATCGAGAGTGTACCGCTAAGCGCCTGGAGCTGAAGGAGCGTAAGCCCGGTAATATTCCCGCCGCGCAGATACGCGGCGACCGCCGTCGTATTGTACTGGGCGAAGAGCATCGAGCCCGGCTTCTTCGGCGAGTTATCGAACCCGGCAAAATATTTCGACGCATAGTTGAATTCGTTCGACGAGAGCCCGAAGAACGAACCGACGTCGGGTGCGTCGACGAAGCCCGATACGGTCCCGATCGGGACGCGCGCAGAGGTCGTCAAAAACAGCCCGATGATATCGAGCTGATCGCCCCCCGCCGATAAAACGCTCGGGTTGACCTCAACGATCTGTGAAGCGGGTATCGTCTGTGCTACCACGTCTTAGCTCCTCTATCCTATCGGGCTTTCGCCGATGGTAAACTGGCCGATGGCGCTCGGCGACGGGCCGCCGATGGGGGATACGCCGATAATGAAGTTGCCGATCGCGCTCGCCGATCCCGGCGTCGGCGTATCGGCTAAGACGAGTTGAAGCGTAACCTTCGAGAAGAACTGGAGCGGAATATTCATAACCGTTTGGTCCGCCTGTATAGCCAACTCGACGATCCACCGCGTTTCGATTTGATCGTTCTCATTCCGAAACGGAATCTGCCGCGGTGTATCCGCGTAAAGCGGCGTTACAGGTAGATCGAATTCCGCGAAAGCGTCTACGGCGTACCCATCGCGAAACAGCGTCGATATGATCTGGACGTTATCGGCCGACGCAGGGCCGTGAACGTCGAGTTGGAAGCGAAGCTCGGTCTCCTGCATCACGTTGAGGACTCCAGCAGCGAGTAAGAGAGGGCCGATAGCCTGGGAAACGCTTACGCCGTATAGACCGCCCCCTTCATCGGACGCGATAAACGTATTCGGCGCGATCCCGATCCCGAAAACTTGGGTCCCAACCTTGATAACGCCAAAGTTAACTTCCGATACCGTCATCGTTTGGCCGGCGATCGAGCCGGTGAAGAGGACGTCGATATAATTATCCTTATTCGTCGCGAGACGCGGCCGGCGAATGCACGTAAATACGACGAAGTCAGCCCCGGTCGGTTCAGGCACGAGGTTATCCTGGCCCTCGAATATCTCAACGCCAAGCGGGAGGACCCCGGCGAGGAACGACCTTAAGATCGTCTGGACGTCGGACTGGGATGGCGAGACCGAGAACGGCACGGACCTACCGGTAGTAGAGAACGTCCAGGGTCGCGGAACCGGTCACCGGTATAAACTGGAGCGCGGAGATCGTCCCGTAGTAGACGAACGGGAGGCCATTCGTCGTAACCGGGAGCGTTACGCCGACCGTAGCCGAAGGAGCAACACCATCGTCGCGAAACCGTACCGCGTTGCCGCTAACCGTGATATAGGCTGCGCGCGCTCCGGCCGCGGGGACCGTAAGACTCTGGACCGTCGAGAATGACGCGATCTGCTGATAGCCCGTCGGGACGAGCGCGTACGGGATATCCGCGCGCGCCGGGAGCGCAACGAGGAGGAACGCGAGGAGGACGAGCCTTTTCATAGTATCCCCTCTAAGGGTTCTGGAGCGTGACGGCCGCCTTAGCCCAGTCCGGCCACTGCTCCAGCATGAGCGCGATGAGCCAGGTCCCGGCGTTAGGAGGCGTCGTGATCTCAAAGAGGTCGCCGCCCTTCAAGAGCGATCGAACGACGCCGTCGGCGCGATCGTAGATGTAGAGCGCGCGCCGCGTGCCATTCAGGTTTAGCCCCTCGACCTGGACGAGGTCTTTATAGGTAAGGGGTTGGACCTGGAGCCTGACGCTGACCGGCGCGGCGTAGCTCGGCGTCCGCTTCCCAGGGGCGCCGGTCACGTACCCCGAGCTGGCGAGGTACGTCCCGAGGATATGGGGGTTGACTGAGCCTATCGCGCCGGAAACAAGACTGTGGAGGTTCAACCCCTGATCTCATAGACGTAAGTGGACGTATCGAGCGCGGTCCCGGCGACCGTAAAGCCCGTGCCGGCCGTGATCGTCTGGATCGCAGGGATCGCCCCGACCGTGCCGCCAACTGTCTTGAGCGTGATCAAGACGTTTGAGTTCGCCGTAATCCGCGCGTCGGCGACCGTCACAGGCGTCGCCCCGTTGGCGACGAAAGACCCCGACTTCGGGAAGTAGGCCTGGCCAATCGCCTGCATCGAAAGCGCGCTCGCGCCGGTAACGGTGACGAGATACTCGATCCACGAGTTCGCCGGGACGACGGTCGCGCCCGTAACCGTAACGCCGGTACCAGCCGCGAGAGTCGCGGCGAAGACCCCGTTGTTGACGTAGCGATAGACCCACGAATAACCGAGCGCCGGTTTGACGGGCGCGAGCGCGGCGACGATGTTCGCCGCGGTATCGGTCGTATCCGTGAAGACCGCGGTCTGTGTACCACCGCGGAGCGTCAGCCCTCCGACGATTCCGGCTGCGGAGATCGTCGCGGCACCCACCGTATTGAGCGCGACGGCGGCGACGGCGTTAAGATTAAGAAAATTGTTGAGGTTTACGTCGCCGAGCTGCGAACTCCACAGGACTGGGAGCTTCATTTATTTTCTCCTATCTGACGCGGTGATCCGCGCTGTTAATCATGTGGGACGAATCGATCAGCGGCTTATCGAAACCCTTCGCCTTGATCGTGGATTCTGCAAGCGGCGGATCACGGAGGTCCGCTATCGACTGTTTGAGCTGCCCGACGATCCCTTCACCGACGAGATCGAGTGCCTTCGCAGCGTCGTAATTATTCGCAACAAGGTTCAGAGCGATTGCCTTCGGCCAACTCGGACTATTCTCCGCGATCATGTTGCGGAAGTACGGCCGGGGCGGCTGGCCGTGCGAAGGAACTCCGAATTCGTTGAAAGCCGCTACCTCCGGGACGCTCGTCCCATCCGGGTACGTCGCGCCTTCGAGGAAACCGACGTCGACGGCGGCAGCACGGTGAACCTTCTTCGAGATTTCAGCGAGCGCGGCGTCGAGTCGGTTGCCGCCTTTGAGCTGTGCCAACGGAAGCCTCCTTCAGCGGCGCCTCGGGCGCGGGTTTCTCTAATGCCCTCTCGACGTGAGCCTTCGCCTCATCGGAGGTCGCGTATTCCCCGACCGGGACGCGTTTGCCGCCGAGCATTAACGCCGCGATCCACGGCGCCTTAGCGCCGAGGCGGCGTGCGATACCGTAGCGTGGCCTCCAAACCGGATTCTTCTCTTGGCGGAAGACGTCCTGATAGACCTCGCCCACGATGAAATCGCCATCCATCGCGAGATAGGCGCCCTCGCCCTTGTGGACCGCGAGCAGCTCGTCGGAAAAGCGGTTCTTCCACGTGATAGCCATAGAGCTTACCTCTTATAGTGTCTGCGGTTGCGGTTGACCTTCTTGCAGCAGCCCCTTTTGGAGATGGCGGATAGGCCCGCGTGGTATTCGGCAGCGCGGAGGATATCCCTAGCGACGATCTCCGGCGCGAGCGGGCCGCCCCCGATCAGCGGCGTTACCGCCACGGTCGGGCAGCGCGTTACCCCGCGCTTAAGGATATGCTCGGCGATCTGCTCCTCGTCGGTCATCGCCGACGGAAGAACGGCGAGAGCGAGCCGTCGAGGATCGGGCGCCGCGGCGGCGGAAAGTAGGTCGCGGTCCGGTAGCGGAGCGTCGACGCGTAGTACTCCGCGCCATAGGGGCTCTGATTCCACCACGCCTCGGTCGGTGTCGCCGGGACCGAATATTCGAGCGTGGCGTTGACCGACCCTTCGGTCGCCGCCGAGACTCGGCCGACCGCGCCGCGCGGCTTCCCGTCTGGTCCGGGAGCAAACAGGAACGCCATGTGGGAGACGGCAAGGTTAAGGAGGATCGTCCGTTCGAACGTATCCTGAATTACGCTCGACGGCGTGTTATCGACCATCCCACCAATCGTCACCCGGTTGAAGAATGACTGGGCCTGGAGCGCGGAGACGGAGGCAAACTCGGGGTACTGGGAGACCCAGGCCGCGTAATCGAAGACGACAACCCCCCCACAAGGCTGGGTCATTCGACTGCGGCGATCTCCGCCGCGCCGTCAACCTCGATTTCGGTAAACTTGATCGGGCTATCGTCGGCAGTCTTCAGCTCGAACTTCTTGTTCATCACGGGGAGTTTGTTCGGGTTCAGCCGTTCGAGCCCGGTCGTGACCCCGACGCGCTCGCGCGCGGCATCCCGGAGCTTCCCGACGGCCGAGTAAGCGATGATCATCCCTTCCCGGACGGCCGGGAGGTATTTCCCGGTCTGGTCCATCCACTTATCCCAGAGGTCCTTTGGAACGCCGTGAGTAACCGCGAACCCGCCGACGATGAGGCACCGCGGCCCCTCGTTCTGGGGATGGGCCGGACCGTTTAGGACGAACGGCTCCCCGACGGGAAACGCCTGCCGGACCGTGCGGTGGCCGCCGAGCGTAACCTCCTCCATCTCCCGGAACTCATGGAGCTGGAGCGTGAAGCCCTGGGGAATCTTGCACCCAACCGCGACGGTATCCGTCCCGGTACGGGGCTTGGTCTGCGGAACTGCCGACATAGAGTACTCCTTTTTAGATGCCGATCATCGTTGCCATGGCGAAGAGCTGGCGGCCGATAAAGCCATACGAGCCCGAGGTCATCTTCTGTTTGAAGGACGACATATCGGGGACGACGCGGTGGGTCCGGAGCTTCTCTGTATAGGCGAGCCACCCGGTTTCCTGGTTGTCGACCTCCGGCGCAATCAGCTGGCACATCTCGCCGGCAGCGACGCCCTGGGGGTTCTGAGCCGTGATCGCGCCGTACTGGATCGCGTTGACGATCTCTAGGTTCGGGTAGTTGTCCTTAAGGAGGAGCTTCACGTTGACATTGAACGAGTTCGTCGCGGTGAGCGCGCCCTCGCGGGACGGCGAGAGGGCGAGCTTAAACTTGCTCTTCGTATCGATGTTGCCGACCGACTGCGAAATGAGCGTGTTCACCAGGGTCTGGATGTCCTGGAAAATCTCGTTCGCCGTCGCGTTCGGCGCATTGCCGACGAGCCAGGTGAGGCCGCCGTTCGATTTCGGCGCCGGCGCAATCGCCGGATTGAGGTTCGGATCGGTCTGGATGCCGTAGAGCTGGAGTCCAAGGAGGCCTTTGAAGGCGAGCAGGTTCTCGAACTTCCCGAGGACGTCCGCCGCAGCTCCCTGTATCTCGGTCGCCCAGGAGATCTTCGCGAGGCCGGCGCGGTCCAGCTCCAGCTCACCCCACTGGCATACGGTCTGGAAGAGATACGGCTGGCGCGTCTCGAAGTTCGCGTTCGCCGTCGTCGTGCCAGTATTCTGGAAGTCGCCGTACGAGGAGACGGCGCCCCCGCGCTCAACGACCGGGAAGATCGCCGACTCAGTAGTCCAGTTGCCCTTCTTGACCTCGTCGAAGATCAGCTTGGCGTTGTTGTTCGCCTGGCGGATGCGGAGGATCGCCGGGTCGATAATCGTCGTGAGGAATGCCGGGATACCCGAGCTTGGCGTCGTCACCAATTGGGGCTGGGCGTCCATCGCGAGGTCGAAGTTCTCGGCCCACTCGGGCTCGAGGAACGCCTTGACCCCGGGGAAGTGGTAGCCGTCCCGCTCGAAGGAGCGGAGGAGGCGTTGTGCGTCGTATTCCATTTTCATTTGCTCCTTAAGGGGAAGGTTAGGCTCAGCCGAGCGGGGTCGAGCTAATAGCGACCAGCTCGCCCGGGGCCGCGTTGTTCCCGGCCGGGGCAACGACCCACTTCGTCTCGACGCCGGCGAGGATCGAGCCCGAGGTATCGCCCGCGCCGGTCGCGTTACTGATGACGTACGTCCCGGTCTTGCCGATGCCGGTCGTCCCGCCCGTGCCGAACGGGAGGATAAACGGCGCGCCGGTCGAGGAGGTCGTCGAAACCGTCTCGCTAGGCGCGAGCGTACCGGACGTGAGCGTCGTGACCGTGAGCAGGCCGCCCGAGCCGGTCGCGGTCGCGGTCGACGCGAGGGTCTGGGCGATCGAGAGCGGGTAGGTACCGGCACCCCCGGTACCCGTGCCGCCGGCAAGGATCGTCGTCCCCGCGGTAAAGGCGTTCGAGCCACCCGAGAGGGTCTGGCCCGGGTAGAGGACGCCCGAAGTCATGCTGGTCACCGTCAGCCAGCCGCCCGAGCCGGTGATGGCCGTGCCGGTCGGTACGGACTGGGAGATCGAGACGGTGTAGGTCCCGGTCGAACCGGCCGTACCGGTAAGCTGAGAGACGATCGTCGTATTCGGATCGATCCCGGTCCCGGAGAGCGTCTGGCCCGGGTAGAGGCCACCGGTCGTGATCGTCGCGACGGTAAGGACCGTACCCGCAATACCGCCGACGAAGGTATTCGCCGCAGCCGAACTGACGTTGAGCGTGTTCGCCGCGATCGTAAGTACGGAGATCGAGGCGGCGGTCGGGGGCGAGCCCGAGGCGGCGAAGGACGCGAGTCCGGTCGTAAAGTTCGCGTAGACTTTCTGGCCGGCGAGCGCAGTCGTCGAGCCGTTGTTCCGGACGTAGTAGTCCCCGGCGGAGAAGCACGACACGAACGAGCCCGCGAGGATCGTCATCGAGGCGTCCGGGTAGCCGGGGCCGGGCGTAACGATGTCGGCGCGGAGGCCCTCGCGCTGAACGAACCCGGTGACCGGACCCGACCCGAAGCTGTTCAGCAGGGTAAAGGTCGGGTCGGCCCACGCGAAGGCGCCGACGGTAAGGCCGGCCGCGCCCGCGAGGAAGGCGCCGACGCCGGCGACGACGGAATAGGCGTTTTCGTTCGCGGACGCGCGGTCGCCTTCGACCGCAATCGCCGGTTGAACATTCACAAGCTTTGGAAAGCCCATATGAGTATCTCCTTCGGAGTTTTAGGGCGGGATCACGCGCCGAGGTTGCGGACGCGGCTCGGCGTAATGCCGAAGTCTTTCTCGAACTGCTGGCGCTCGGTAACGAGAGCCGCGTCGTTCGCGTGGCGCGGGAAGAGCGTCTTCGCCGCCTCCTTGGCCTTGACGAGGATCGCCACCATCGCCGGGAAGGCACTCGAGTCGACGCCATCGATCGCGATGTCATTGGCCTTGAGCGCGGCGGCGTAGATCGCGGAGGCGGAATCCATCGCGACGCCGACTTCGCCGATGAGCGGGAAGACTGCCTTCTCGGCCGCCCGGATGTCGGCGAGGGTCTTCAGCGTTTCGTCGCGCGTCTCCTTCCGGACTTTCGCGATTGCGGCGTCCATCGCCTTCTCGGTAACACCGGCAGGCTCGCCGGGCTTCGGCGATTCCTTATCCTTCGCTGCTTTATCCAAAGCTTCTTTCTCCTTGCGCGCTTTCTCCGCGGGGGATTCGTCTTCGACGGCGTCTTCGGGCATCATGTCCATGACCTCCTTACAGGAAGCCTCGTCCATACCCTTCGCCTTAAGGTACTCCATAACCTTCGCCTTCGCGCCGGCCGGAGCCACCGCGGCGCTCGGGTCTGTGACGGTCCCGGGCTGAGCCTCGTCCATCTCGGCGGGCTCGGCCTCGGTCTGCTCGCCCACGAGGTCGAGGATACGCATCATCACGTCGTCCGGGCCGACGCCGCCGGAAGCCTTCGCCTCCGGGGTCATCATCGGCTCGGCGGCGTCGCGCGCGAGTTTGACGATAGCGGCGCGCTTCTCCTTCAAGTTCTTCCGCGTCACGTCCTTCAGACCCGGCGCGAGGGCCTTCGCGAACTTCGGCATCGCGTCCGCCGCCAACTTCGGGAGCACGTAAGCGCACAGCGCTCCCTGGGTCCGCGCGGCCGTCCGCGAGAGGACTGCTACTTTCATATCTTGCTCCTGTTTGATGGCTTCGTCGCCGACGAGGACGTCAGGCCCGGCGCGGCCCTTCTCTACCAATGCAACGTGGTTGCCCACTATGTCGCGCATGACGCCGTCGTACGGCGTCCCTTCGTAGTAGCCCGGGGACATGTCCGGGCGGTAGTGATACGAACAGGACAACTCACGCTTCGATTCGTCCTCGACGCCGTCAATCGCGTACTGGGGCCAAATAGATATGGCGTTGTCAAGGTACGGGTGGTTGTAGACGGCGCTCGTCCCGGCCGAGCCTACGACGTCGTTCAGCTTCGGGTCGTCGGCGGACGTCGAGACGTGGGTCTTCATCAACGGGACGCCGTTAAAGGTCGGCGCAGCTTTCTCCAGCTCCTTCGGGTCGCGGAGGAGCTGGTAAACGCGCTCGGGATCGAGCCCGAGCTTCTGCCATCCCGGTATCTCGTGACCGATATAGGGACAAACCCCAGCCTTGGAGATATGGGTCGATTCGAGGTGGAGCCGCCCGTCCTTGTCGTAGACCCGCGCCGACGACTTATCGTAGGCAAGGTCGACGGGAAGAGGACCAAGCGCAAGCGCCCGAGCGCGCTCGGCCATATCGCGGGAAACAAAGGGTCCGATCGCACGATCGGCGGCGAGGCGGACGTGCCAGCCGTCTTCGGCGTGCTCCGGCTCGTCGGCCTCCTCGGAGAAGAATTTCACGAGGCCCGAGACGAGGCCGTCCCAGTCCTCGGGTTTCATATCCTTCGCGGCCTTCCCCGCCTCCCGGTAGGCGATTGCGGCGGCCTGAGAGCGCTTATGCCCGGCCTTGATCAGCTCGCCGATATTCGCGCTGATAACTTCCTGGGAATGGCCGGACCTAATGGGCATCAGAGCGGCTTCACGACGGAGACGGGCGGCGCGACGTAGCGGCCGTACTGATCCTGCGCGACCTGGAACGACACGACGAGGCCGTCGGCCTTCGCCTCGTTCATGATCGCTGCCAGATCAAGAAGGAGCGGCCCCAAACGCCTACGGTAGGACTCGGCGCGCGAGGCGTCGGTCCTCAAATCCTCGGGATCGAGTTCGGTCAGAGCCATCAGCAATGGTGCTCGCAAGGCATCCGGTAGAACAATTGGGCCGAACGGCTTGCGATCCGGAGGAGTTCGGGCGAGCGCATCCCCAGCTCGTGCCATCCGTAGACGTAGTCCGCGGACGCGCCCCTCAGCATCATCGGCACGGTTAGCGGATCGAGACCCACCGATCGCGGGACGAGGCGGAAGAGCGAGCCGTCCGGGAACGCGAGGCCAAGGCTCACGGAGCCGGGGGTGCTACCGCCGCAAGCGCGGCCTGGGCCTCGGTAACGACGGCCGCGGTCGACGCTTCGACGTCGGTCGAGAGCTTCGCAAGCGCGGCGAGCTGATCAGGCGTCGCACCGGCCGCGGTAGCCGCCGCGACCGCCGCTGCGATTTGGGCCGGGATACCCTGGACCGCCGCGACGAGCGGTCCGACCGCCGCCGCAAGGTTCGTTACCGAAGCGGCAAGCGCCACGTCGTCGGCCGAAAGTTTTGCGATCGCGTCGTCGATTTGGGTCATAATTCTCTCCTCGGTTTGAAAGATAAGTTGCGCTAGAATTAAACTATCGCGGTTCGCGAATGCGCCCCATAGCAGTTTGCTATCCTCGCGCGTGATCAAGCGATGCTCCTCGCGATCCTGACCGGGAGCGGTGGAAGCTCGAACTTCCAGCCCAGGCAGTCGTACTTGCCGCAATTGCAGGGGACGGCGTCATATTCAAGCTTGCCCATCTTGAAGCCAGTCGCGGTCTTGAACTTGAACGATAGGCCGCTCTTCGTCAGGAATTGCTCGACGAACTCGTCGCGGGTCATGCCGCGGTAAGTTCCATCGATGGAGTCGCCGTAAGCCTATATCCGAAACCCCACCGTACATCGATGGTATACCCCTTCGAACGGATTCGGCTAATATATACTCGCAGCGTATGCTCCGGACTATCCACGTTGCGGTTATCCCAAATCGCACAAAGTTCGCTCGTCGTATGAAACTTCGGCGAGGACGCGAGTACCGCGACGATTTTCGCTTCCATCTGGGTCAGGTGCATGTGCATGGCTCTAGAATCCCGGTATAACGGAGCGTGAAACGCAGCGGCAGTTGATCAACTCGCCGGGGAAGATATACTCGCCCTCGTCTGGATCGTACCAACCCTTCTTAACGTCGTAGCGGACCTTGTTACGCCCCGCCTTAAGGTGACTCGGCCGCGGGTGCTTTCCGCCGCCTGAATGAACCCATACCGCTTCGATTACACCTAACTCAGTTTGTCGCACGCGCGTCAGCGTAGCCGTCGCCTTGTTGTTCTGGTCCCGCGCGATAAGCGCCGCGCGCCGCTTCGCGACGCCGAGCTGCTCCCGAAGATCGTCGGAGAGCTGCTTAAGGTCCCGGCCCGTCGTGACCGAGCGGAGGACCATCCCCTCGACCTGGGTCAGGTACGCGGCCGGGATCGAGCGGATCAACCCGACCTGCTCGCCGATCGTCGCCGAAAGAACATCGTTCATCGTCCGCGTCATCTTAAAGCGGACCGAGAAGCCGGCCTTCTTCAGGATCGCGCGGAGCGTGCGGTCGGAGCGGTCGACGACGTCCTTCGCGAAGTGATCGGCCAGATCGAGCGCCGCGTCGTCGAAACGGGACTGCCACCGGTCGGCGAGTTCCTTCATCGCCTTACGCAGGCCGGCGGCCGGGCTCTCGTCCGCGGCCATCTCCGGAGGGTTCGCGTTCCACTGGGCCGTTACCCAGTAACAGAACGAGCGGTGCATTTCCTCGACCAACGCCACGAGCCGACGCCGGAACTCGGCTTCAAGGCCGAGGTTCGGGCGGACAGGCGCGAGGAGCTTGTTGCGGGTCATCCTAGCTTTACTTCCTTATCCGCCTTCCGATTTAGACTTACTACGCTTATTGGCTTCGGAAATTGCCCTTGATAAACCAAGATTAGGTCCAGGCCCTTCTCCGATACTAGCAACTCGCGTTGCCACAGTCGGACCATTTTTATAGACCTCATAGAACCCTTTAGGATGTTTCATGACGTAATGAGTCTTATCTGGTGACTCGTGTAAGATTCTATGCTCTTGAGATTTATTATTTCTACCAGCTTTATGCGACGTCGAACCTCCTCCGCTTGTGAACTGCCCATTACTAGGATCGTGCTTCGTCTCGGCGTCCATCGCAAGGCGGCGTTGGCGCTGTTCGTCGGAAAGAAAACCTGCCATCGCGGTCTGGGTCGAGGTATATTCAGTCATTCCCTAGCTCCTCGCTCGGCGCGCTCCAGCGCGCGGCCCGAAGCGGGGCGCTTCAGACTGGCGCGAGCCCTATCAGTTCGCGGGTCATCGCCGGACGGATCGATATTCCGCGATTCTTCACGCGGGTCTCGGCCACGGTCTTCCCGAGGATCACGCGCCCCCAATTGCCCGACGATCGTCGAGAGGTCCGGCGACCCTTCCCCAGTCTCATCATCAGGCTGCTCCGGAACCTTGTCAATGTCGATCGACGAGTAGCGGCTGTCCTCCTCGGACGCAATCGTCTTGCGGACCTCCATCGCGTCGATCGAACCCATCTCACTATAGACCGCGTCGGTATCGGCGTCGATCTTCCGTATCTCCGCCTTCTCCTTCTCGGTCATCGCCCAGAGCGGCTGCCAGACGAAGCCGAGATCGGGGTCAATCTTGCCCCAGAGGTTCATCTGGAGAATCTCGATAACCCGTTGGAGGTTCGGCGAGCCGACGCGCTCCTGGGTCGAAGCTATCGAGTCGTAATAGACGCGGACCTCGCCGTCAGATGACGCGTTAAGGCCCGACGGCGTGATTCCGAAGAGTTTGACCAGCGGTACCCCGGCCGGGAACGCCATTTGCTCCTCGGCTTGCGCCTGTAGCTCGGAGAGCCCGGAGAGTGGCGCCGCGACGATCTTAAAGTCCTCCTTGTTTTTATCCGCGACGAGAAGGCCCTGGTTATCCCTCATCGTGTTATAGACGGCGGCACGCTCGGCGAGGAGGGCGGCGCCACCCTTGTTCGTCGTCAGATCCATATCCGTCTGAAGGACCGGCGTTGAGAAGTTACTCGTAATGTCCGAGATCGCTTGGCGCGTCCGAAGCCAATTCTCGACGTACGGCTTCATCAACTGGGTAAGCGAGAGGCCACCGAACTGGTAGGCCGGCTTGAGGAGGTCTGGTACCGGACGTGAGCAGAACGAGAGGAGCCGAGAGGAGTGAACCTTCTGACCGTTCACGTACCAGTTGATCGGCCGGTAGAAGTCCGGCGAGAGCGGGTTGCGTGCGTCGTACTCGACGGGATACGTCCAAATCGGCTCGACCGTACGGAAGCCCTTCAGGCTCCCCTTAGCGATCTTGACGTCGCTGAGGAGCGGCGTCGCAAGCTCCGGCCCCTCGTACTTACCGAGGTCAATAAAAAGGTGGCCGATCCCGTACTGGTTATCCATCTCGAACGCGCGACGGAAGAGGTCTTGGATCGAGAAACGCTTCGTCTCCGCGTCGAGCGCCTTGATCTCCTCCGTCTTATCTGCGTTCGAGACCGAGACGAGCTTGACCCATTTCCGGGTCATATCGTCGGCGAGGATCGTCGCCGGCCGACGGAACTCGGTTATTTGCCCCAGCTCCGAGAGCAGCGCGTAGCCCATGAAGCTAAAGCCGTCCCACGCGCCCTGGACCTCGCCGAACCGCGTTATATCGGCCGGCGACCAATCCATCGCGAGGAGCGTTCTCTCGTCGACCTCGGACGGGACGACGCCCGGGAACGGGCGCGGACGCTTGTGTTCGTGAACGCCGTTCCAGCCGATCGGGGCGAAGACCTCGCGGTCGACCGGAACAGCGCCGACTAGCTCGGCGATATTCGCGCGGCGCCCGGGAGCTGTCGTCGCGACGACCTTCGTCGTCGGCACCGGCTTACGGCGGAAGAGACGCGCGAAGGGCCAACTCATCGCCGACGAGCCGTCAGGCGGGCCAGTTCGGTCGAAAACTCCTTCGTTACCTTCATACCCTTCTTTACCTTCGCGAACCGGATCATCACCGCGTCGTAGAGGTTCGGAGAGCGGGCTCCGTTGGGTTTCTTATCGATGAGGTATTTCCCGGCCCCATTCTTCGAGTAGGTAGGCTGGGATAGCTCAACCGTAAGTTGCGATAGGACCGGGATCGAGGAGGAGATCGAGATAAGCTCATCCTGATCCCAATCCTTAAAAGTCGGATCGGTAACGGCCCGAAACGTGGTCTGGAAGCGCGTCCGTAACGCCCACGCGGACTGAGCCTTCGCGTTCGCGAACGCATCCTCGTTCGGTACGCCCTCGATATCCTCGGCGAGCGGATCGACGATCTCCCCCGAGCCGCGAAACGCCGTGACCTCGATCTCACGGCCCTTGCGCCTCTCGTTAATTACCCGCGCGTCGCCGCGGACACCCGCACCGAGGCCATCGCCGTCGTAGCGGAATTCCTTGTAGCCGCGCACGTCGCAGATGAAGAATGCGCGCTGAACCGTCGAGAAGATATCGTCGCCCTTACCGCTCCAGTCCTCGACGTGCTCGACGACGACGCCGGTCGCGCCACAAAACGCGTTAAGGTCGATACCCTCGTCAGCGACGTCGAGCGCGCCAAGCTTAACGCCGGTAGGCCTGAAGCCGAGTTTTAAATGAGCATCGATCGCGGCCTGGACCCACGGACTCGGGATCAGAACGCCCTCGACCGAGGCCGAGTAGTCGATATCGATCTCCTGGGCGACGACGACCGGATTCTTGATCCGCGCCTTCGCGGCCTCGTACCAAGCGTCGTCCTTCCGCGGATCATCACGCCAATGGAACGTGAAAACGTCCTCGGGCGGATAGGAGAACCGCTTCTCCGCGAACGGGTTCGCTCGGCCGTTAACCGAGCTGATGTCAATGCGGCAGTTCGTCGTCATCGAGAGTGAGAAATCGACGAGAAGCGGGTGCTCAAGATGGGCCGACTCGTCGACGATATAGAAGGATCGCCGATCGCCACGGCCGATATTATCGCCAACCTCGCCGCCGATCATCGAACCTGTCTCGGGAAATCTCATCTGCATATACGGTGCGTCGCGGGCCTCTTCCCATCCCCCACGGAACTCGGGCGGTAGGTTCCTCGCGAAAATACGCCCCTTGACGAAGATCGACTTCGGCTCGCCGATCTTATCGACGTAATCCGCGAGACGTGAACCGAACCCGATCGAGAGCCCGTCGTTAAAGATCGAGACCGTCACGGCGAACGCGATCGTTAGCCACGATTCACCGACCTCGCGGGATTTATCAGAGATACCCGAACGCGCATTACGCCAATGATCATGAAGCCACTCTAAGAATTCGCGCTGGCGCTTAAAGAGGACGAACGGTACAAGCGCCGGAAGATTCCTCTGGGTCGGGTTGCGCGGATCGAAGGTCATCCCCCAGTCGTTAACGAACTCGACGGGGTTCGCGCGGTAGTAGGCCCGAAGAGCTGGGAGTACGGAGGGTGGTCTTCCCTCCCTCCGCTCCTCCTCGACCGCCGCGCGGATGCGCGCGAGCGCTTCGATCCGAGCCTTTAGGATTGGCGTATAGTCCGGGTTCTTAAAGTCGAACTCGCCGTAGTCCACACTAGCGGCCGGCGACGAGCTTTAAATAATGCTTTGTTAGTTCCTCCGGCGTATTCGCCGGCATCGGGAGGACGTTCGAGGTCGAGCCTTCGGGCGGCGCTGGTGCGCCGAAGAAGCCATCGTCGGCCATGTTCCGCATCGCGATAGCCAGCATCCGGGGATGGCAATACGGCGCGGCCTTAACCGCGCACGATTGAAGCTTATCGCGCGCCTGAATAAGATTGTCGATCGCCGCCTCGCGCTCTCTCATCGCAGCATCCCATTTCTTCTGGTACTTCTTCTGGGCCGCCTCGTCGAGATATTGCTTATCGTCCTCGGAGTAGGCGAGAGAATTTTCCCAAGTCCGGATAGCCTCTTTGTCGAACCACGCGGCGCGGCGCGCCCAAAACAACATGTTGTCCAGCAGGAAGTCCCGCGGCGTACGCCCGCTCGCCTCTAACGCGCGGAGGCGCGAGCGGTCGCGCAGGGTCGGCGGCGGGATATCTAGCTGCTGGAAGCCTACTTGACGTTCCATCGGACTCATAAGCTTTTAGGGATGAGGCGCCCCGCGTCCCCCCAAAGTCGTCACCCTTTCTAGGGGACCTCTGAGGTGGTAGGCCGGGAAAAAGTTCGAGGAGCTACCGGCCGTACTTTCGGTAGGGGAGTCCTACCATACTCATACAAGATGAAGTCTTTATACGCTAAAAACGCACGAAACGTAAAGAACTATTTTACGAGTTCGACCGTATGAGCCGGAAGTGGTACCTCTAGATCACGATTAAATAGTTGAAGTAAAAGGAATATCCGTCCTCGCTCGCGCCCCAAGAATTTGCCGATACGGTCGCTATAGGCGCCCGAAGTCACGCGTAGATCAGCGCCGGGCAGGAGGCTAAGCAACCATGCGTCGCCACTCGGGGTCTCAAATTCACCGCTCTCGATCCGCGAGCGAAGCTCCGCTACGAGTGAGCCTGATAGGGATGATGGCTTCTCGCGCCCGACCGGAAGGAGCCCGAGGACGCCGCGCGTCGACCGAACGTCGCGCCACCGGTCGCTCGACTCGACGAAGATATAACCCGGAAAGAGCGGAGCGTCCCGACATCGTCGCGCGCCACGGACGACCCGGCAAAGCTCATAGGTCGGACTGTACGCAACGAAGCCGTCCTCCACCAACTTTTCGTACGCAACGCGCTCAGCCCAGGGGTGAGTTACGGCGACAAACCAGGGATTTTCGCTCATACCCCCTCTACCCTGTATCGTACGATAGGGGGTAGGCTGGATTTCGCTATCTTTTCAATACCCCGACCCCCTCTACCCCCTCTACCCCCTATAATATAAAGGTTAGTATTAAAACGCGTATTGCGCCGCGCCGTGGCGCCTATACGGAGTAGGGGGTCGGGGGGGTTTAGGGGGGTATGTTCCATTTTTGTTCCTATCTTAGAAGGGGATTTCATCGTTATCGGTAAGTATTCCCTTACCGTCTCCGTCATAGAAGCGTGGGTTAGGTTTCCCTATTTCCCACCGGTAGAGGTCTAAAACGCCCGATCCGTCGCGCTCGATCACTATACGCGAGTTGCGTTCGACCGCGTCTCCCCGGGCATAGCAATTTTTGATTTTTCCGTCGAAGGTTAGCTTCGTTCGCTCCCAGCCTAGAGCCCTCATCGCTTCGCCAAGCCGAACGAAGTGATCCTGTAATCTCATCCCTTCGGGAATATTAACGACCGCCCAGATGTCGGCGGCCAATATCCTACCGGTTACTTCACCCGAGGCGTTCGCGACGCGCTCTAGCGCTTTCTCGACGAGCGAAACCCAGGGCTCATCGACGAAACGCTTCGATTGCTCTTCCGCCGCGGCGGTCCAGAGGCTCTGATCTAACCGGATCGAGACCCCCGCGACTTCGAGAGCTGCGGCTTCGGCCCAGAGTTGGTCGCGATCGGCGAGGAGCTTCGCGAGGTCGATTGTCCCGATACGGATCGGCCAGAAGCGGCGATTCCCGGTCGTATCCCTAAGGTAGACATCGGCGTTCGTCGTTCCGACGAAGACGACCGAGCGGCCGGGCTCGGATACGAACTTCCCCCACGCGAGGCGCGCGCGGTCGGTCTGCTTCGAAAGGAACTGCTTTAAGGCTTCGACGGCGGCGCCTTTCATTCCCTTCAACTCGCCGACTTCGATGATCCATTTACCGGCGAGGGCCTCGATAACCTTATCCTCGTCCATCCCAAGGTGAAAAGAATCGGAGAACCATTCGTCTCGGACCGCGAGGACCCGGAGCGCGGACGACTTATCGAGCCCCTGCTCCGGGCTCTCTAGGATTACCATCTCGTCGAACTTGGCCCCCGGCGCCCGCGCCCGCCGCGCCGCCGCTACGAGAAGGAGCCGCCCGACGGCGGAAGAATAGGGGGTCGCGGCGACGCCGAGGTAGGTCGAGAGCCAGGAATCGACGCGCTTTACGCCATCCCATTTAAGTTCATTCAGGTAATCGCGGACGGGATGATACGAATTCGAGAACGCGGCGTCGCGGACGACGGCGTAGAAATATTCGGTCCCTGGGCGGAACCGCCAGCGTGCCTCGATCGAGAGCCAGAGCCGGGTCATTTCCATATCGTCGAGAAGCCTTAAGGGTTTATCCTCCGGCCCTTCGATCAAATACCTCATGGAGAAAGTATCATAGGAGACGTCGACGCCGAGCCGGAGCATCGCCAGCCGTATGTTTTCCTGGGTCGCGAGTATTCCCTTAGAGCCCGTCGCGAAGCCTTCCCCGACCTTCGCCCGCGCCTGGAGCGCCTGCCGAAGCGCATACTCCCCGGGTTTCGCCTGATCTCGTATATGCTCCGAGATACCGTTCTCGGGATCGAGGAGTACGGCTACGATCTCGCGGTCGCTTCTTCCCGCGCGGACGAGCGCGGCGGCGACGGCGAAGACCGCGCGGCTTCGGTCGCCGCCGAAGTTCCGGTCGCCGGTCGGGTCGGTCCCGAGCTTCGCGACGCGGCCGACCCATTCGGGTAGATCACCCCTCGGTATAATCGCGTCGTCGGAAGCGCGGACGACGTCCGCCTTCGGCGCCTCTACGCGGGGAAACCTTTTATCCTCCGCGTCGTAGACTAACCCCCAGTCGGCCCACTCCTCGCGCGCGAGCGCCTTCGTCCGGCCCTTCTCGCGCTTCTTCTTATCCGGCACGTTCACGGTGCCGGGGAGCCTCATGATCCGGTCGACGTTGTGACAATGATCACCCCCGAGCGCCCGCTCCAACCCTCGGTTGACCGATTCGATCCGCTCGTAGTCGTTCGCGCCATGGATGAGGACCGGCTCTTTTAGAAGCCAGAAGGCTTGATAGCCGCCGCCGGAGAACAGGACGACGCTGGGTCTGGGATCGAATGCTTCGAGTCGCGCTTTTATATCGCGACGCGCGACGAGTAGGTCGACGTCCTTCGGCGGGTCGACGTCCACGTGATAAGCCAAGGCCGCGGCGATCTCTTCTTTCTCGGCCTTTTTGACCAATATCTTCGCCGGCCGGTTAACGGAAAAGTAGACGTTGCGTTTTCCCTGGCTCCAATTAATCCAGGCTGCCGCTTCCCTCTCCTGATCCGACCGGTAGGTATGAACTTGAACCTTTCGCGTCTCGGGGTCGATCGCGGTTAAGACCCAGAGCCCTTTGGGCTCCCATCGCTTTAAAAAAGCGACCGCCTCGTCGGTAACACCGTAGAGGAGTTCGTCCGGCTCGGCCACGACTACCGAACCTTCCGCCTGATCGGCCTTTCTCGGATAAACGCCTCGACCTCGTCGACGTAGTAGAACCGCGCGTGCCCGAGCCCGTAGACCGGGAGCCCGGCCTCTTCCCATGCCTCGACTTGGTCTTTCGAGAGTGAGTATCGTAGCTTAAGCTCGTCGCGCGTGATCATTTCCCCGCGGCTTACCGCCGCCGTCGCGCTGGCCATTCTAGCTACTCCCACGCATGTACGATTTACGGCATAAATAGGGCGTAACTCTATAACCCCTATTTTTCCCTAAGTAAACCGTAAAAATACCCTATTTACTTTTCCCGCCGAGGCGCGTAACGTAGCCGAACCTAACCGGGAGAATCAATATGGCCGACCCTAACTCCCACTCATCGCGGCCCGAGGGCGCCGTCGTCGCCCTCCGCTCGCCGGCCCGTACCCCGATCGCCGTATGCTTGATCGGTGCCTACAACGTCGCGCGTAAGCTCGATCGAGAAACGATCGAGCGTAGCGGAATTATCGACCTCCTCCTTCTCTACGCCGAGAAGCACGCTAACCCCTCGGCGAGAGCCCTCGCGGCCGACCTCGCTGCCAAACTTACGGAGAAATAATGCGTCCCATCTATACCGTCGTCGCCGTCTTCGCGCTCCTTACCTTCGCCGCCGCGCGCGCGGCCGATAAACCTATCCCTCCGGCCGCCGCCGACGCACCCCTTCCGCTCCCCGCTAAGGTTCACTACGACGACCTAAGCGGGGACGAGGCCCAGACGATCATTATTGCGCTGGGCCGGTCGAGCGTCGCCGCCTCGGTCGTCGTTCCGCTGATGAACAAGCTCTCGGCTCAGCTTACCGAGCAGGCGAAGGCCGAAGCCGCGAAGAAGAATCTCCCATGAGCATCGATTGCGCTTCGGTATTCCTACACGCAAAACGGTTGAGGTTACTTGTCATCGGATCGGCGGTCCTCTTCGGCTTATGCCGTCACGCCGCAACTCGCCGCCGAATTCATCCTTGCCGCGATAGCGGTGTAGCATAATAGGAGCCGAGCTTGATTCAGCTTTCGACCATTCGATGCGCCGTCGATATCCTCAAGGGGAGATTGCCGGGCGCGCTCGCGATGCTCAAGGCGCGCGATGCCTCGATTGCAATTCGACACACTGACGATAGTGCGTCGTGTGAGATTACATTTTACTTCGACCGAGACACCAAAAGCGCAGGGAATGCCTATCGAGCGATCGAGCGCATTTACGAGATGACCCGCGAACAATTTCCAAAGCGATAAGGGAGCCCGCCGTGTTCGTTGCGCTGCCAACCGAAATCCACGACCAAATCGACGCGCTGATTGATGGCGCCATCGCAAAGACGCCGGAGGCCGCTGGCGAACGCGCGGACCTACGCGCGCAGCTCGTGCGCTATTTCTGCGATTGGGATCATCTGCCGACGGCACAGAATCTATCAATCGAACGGAGACAGCAAGATGGCGAATGATCTCATTGAAGAAGCTCGGCGCGTCGCGATGCGGATTTGTCCGATCCCATCGCAAGTAGAAGATGGCGATTCTATCGAACGCATGCCAGACGACCTGCTCCAGGCATGTAGCGTAATTAGTCGCCTGTGCGATGCCGTTGAGGTCCGCGATGGCGAAGAGACAGGCTGGGTTATCGAGCACGGCCGCTCGCAGCCATCGCATCCTGAATATTGGGCGGCTACTGGTTTCGACCATGACAACCTGAAGGCCATTCGCTTCGCACGGAAAGAAGATGCGGAGCGCGTCGCGAATGCGTTGGGCGGCGGCTGGCCGGAAGGCTATCACCGCATTGCCGATCATATGTGGTGCCGGTGATGTTGGGGCACAACGTCCGGGTCTATCTCAGCTCGCCAAAAGAAGACGTGAGCGGAGCCAACGATGAATGAGCGATGCGGCTGGTGCAGCAGCGAAACGAGCAAGGTCTACCACACCGGCTATTGTCCGCAGGTAAAGGCAATCGAGTACTATCCCGACGGATCGGTGAAGCGCGTCGAATTCCATTCGCATCAGTCAACAATTACGATGGACCCGCGAGTGC